>SDBU01003676.1_pt1 | contig 19380 bp, 22 predicted proteins | sample 2277071 | NCBI WGS metagenome assembly SDBU01 (sample SAMN10397929, study PRJNA504765) | marine sediment metagenome | isolation source: marine sediment core GS08_GC12, 126 cmbsf | place: Arctic Ocean: Gakkel Ridge, Loki's castle | collected 2008 | reverse complement strand
CTATTCAGACCACCCCAAAACCTTTTTTTCGTTTCGCGTCAAATTTGATGCTCTCACTTGTCAACTGTGCAAGTATCGTAGAATTGTAAACGTCAGACGCTGGTCTATTCTGAGGCTTTCTTTTTGTGGGTAATCTACGTCTTTTCATTTTTTGGTCTGCCTCTTCTTTTTGACGGATTGACGCAGCTCCTTCTCGTTTTTTGGTAACGCGCATAAACCGATCTTCAGTTTCTTTATTCAAAATGAGAACCAAGTTAACGAACCCCCTTCATTTTTTCTTGTTTCCCTTCTTTTGAGCCAGCTTTTTGTGTGACTCGCGCTGACGTTGTTTATTGATTCGCCAGTACTCGCGCATTTCTTTGCTATGTTTCCGTGACATAGTTTGTCTGTTTAAAAGTATAATGTCCATGACACTTAAATGTTTGTGTCTATGGTTGAGTGAAAGTAATAGCTGGTTTTTCGAAAAAAGGGGGAGTTTTGCAAAAACACAGTGGTGATATCACCATCGTGGAATGAACAGCCATTCATTCCACGGTAGTGCCATCACTACGTTCCTCTGCACAATCCCCCCTTTTTTGTTTCCACGAAGAGTCTTGGGCTATGGTGACCCTGAATGAGCATATATCAGCTTGCAGCCCAAAAACTCAACACATACCAGAAATTACCCTTTGAAGCAAAGCTAGCTCTCACCAATAGGCGCATCGAAAAGGCTCTAAATCTCCATAAGAAACCGCTTGTTTCTTCTAGCTTCGGCAAAGACTCCACAGTTCTTATTCATTTGGTCAGGGAACACACCAAAGATTTTGATGTGGTCCACAATGAAACAGGCGTGGAATTGCCGACAGATATTCCGTTCAGAGATTTTCTAGTGAAAGAATGGGACCTGCAACTTCACATAGTCAAGCCAAAAGTGACCTTCTGGGAACTCGTGAAAAAACACGGCTACCCCAAAGATTCACGGTTCAGCAAGACAGGAGACCAACATCCCGCTTGCTGCAAATACCTGAAAGAATATCCCATGAAAAAGTTCATCAGAGAACATGACTTTGACCTAGACTTTGTTGGATTACTCGCCGATGAGGGAAGGCAAAGAAGATGGGCTTACATACGTGCGGGATGCTGCATCTACGAACACAAAAAATGGGGAATAACAAAATGTATTCCCCTGATTTGGTGGAATGACGCTGACATCTGGACATACATCAAAAAATATGATGTTCCAGTGAATCCAGCGTATGAAAAGTATGGAATCGCCCGAACCGGATGTTTGCCATGCACAGGATTCATATCATGGAAGGAATCGATGGCGAAGACCAGCCCAAAAATGCTAAAGTTCATACTAAAAGACATGCAAGGACAAGCCCAACTAGGCGACTTCACGAAGAGGCTACCTTTCCCCTCTCTGCGCGCGCCACATCAGAACAATCTCAAATAGAGAAGTAAAGCCACCATCCCTATACATACTCCTCCTATGACCGTGGCAAGCTGAAGATAAAACATCCATCTGAATGTTTCTGCAATCGCATAAACTGAGTCTGAAATGTCTTCCAGAAGTACGTTTTCTTCTTCATTCTCTTCTTTAGTCAAAATTAATTACCTTCTTTCATGACAAGTAGTGTGTTCAGAAGTTATACTAAAAATTTTCTGATAAGGGAGACTCTTCGTAACCAATAGAAACCCTAATTTTCTGCACCATGGCAGAGCAATTTGCGGGGAGATACTATAGCATATTGACCCTTGTCTCCAGACATAAGCTTTTCACGAAGAGGCTACCGACCCGAGGCTCTTCGTAGGGAGGTGAAAAGTCATGCTGTATGGAAACACAGACTCCGATCGAGCAAGAGAAAAGGCAGAAAATGAACAAAGGGAAAAAACAAAAATTGAAGCTGAAAAGAAACCGTCAAAGAATAAGAGTAAAAAAGGCTCTTCGTAACGCCCAAGAACCGGAAATCAAGAACGTGAAAGGCTTCTTTCTGTATTCAAAAGGCTGAAGAGCCTCAAAGTAGCAACAGTCAAGTCTAAAATTGACACACTCAAAGAGGTTTCTGAATGATTCTTGTGTGTTTTGCTTCTCCTATACTACATTACTTACTAATGTAGTATATGATGTAAATTGGCTTTGAGTATCACAAAAATGCAGAACATCTAACCACTCCCTTTGTTATGTGAAGTGTGAAAGTGATTCTCATATGAATAGTTTTTTAACATCAAAGAGCCTCAAAATAAGATCCGTTTTCTCACTGGGTTACAAAAAAGAGTTCTGTGATATTATACAAAAGCGTATTTTCCAAAAAAATGGGCTAATGTCGATTTATTCAGGATTTTAAGTTAATTTTAAGATAATTTAAACCGCTCTTGAGAAGAATTGTGAAGTTGTTTACAACATTATATCGGAAGAGCAAAATATTTTTACTCTAACTACTGATTTATTTTTATGAATAATTCTGATTTTGAAAAGTCTGGGGTGTTCTTTAATATTGGGGGAGTGACTGATATATTGTTCATTCTCCTTTTTGCAACTCTTTTTTTATTGGTTGTTATTGATCTGCTTACACCAATGATACATTCCCTTTTTGAACCAATAATTGAAGGGCAATCGTTTTTTAGTCTAATTTCAGGTGTATCAATGCTTTTGTATGGAATTTTTTGGGGATTTTTAAAAATTGATGATCAGATTAGAAGAACAAAAAACTACAAGGACAGATGGCGAATTATTCTTGTTAAGGCCTTTTCATTTATCGGTTTAAGAAGGATTAAAAGAAAAGACTTGTTCTATTTTCTAATTATTTTCCTCATTGGTGTTGCATTTAATTTTTTTACATCATATGGAGTATCTTCACTGTTAGATCTAAATTTAATTCTCAACAAATCTCTACCTCAAGGGCTACTACTTTATCAAATTCTATTAGTTGCTCCATTTTTTGAAGAAATGGTTTTTCGTGGTGTATACTTAAGTGCGATACAAAAAATTTTGGGTAACCATTACTACTCAGCAGCAATTGGATTAGTGTTATCATCATTTACATTTGGTTGGATACATACTAATCAATTACATTTCTTGCTGATTAAAACAATCGGAGGGCTACTGTTAGGATCGATATTCTTGTTTAAATGGAAAAAGAATTTAGTTCATTCTTTTCTTGCACATTTTGGAATTAATCTTGTTGGTATATTCCTTATTGTAATCTAAATAGGATCTAGCATTCACATGATACTCTCAGTTTCAAGAAAGCGGTGAAAGTTTACCTGAAAACCTGTAAAGTAAATGACCACCATCTATCTCTTCTTGTGGAATCTCTATTTCGAACAATTTGAAAAATGCCTCGCGTGACCTACCATCCCATTTAATTTTAACTCCAACAATATGATTTAATTTAAACTTGGATAAACGATCACAAATTCTTTTTCCTTCAAAATCTAATGCTAATCCATAGAATTGTATTGTGCCGTCCCAATCGAAAACAATTCCTGAAATCTGACTGTTCTTAATTATTAAATCATCTAATTGTAGCATGATTTCCAACTATCCATATTTGCTCATAGATTTTCTTTGTAATCTAGCAATATATTTGACTGATTAATAATTTTCAATATAATTGAACATGAATAGGGGCATTAATTTTGTTATCTGCCTTTCTTTCTAGCTGCACGTTCAACCATACGAACCAATTTTCTGTGATGTTCTGGATCGATAAATTGTGCTGCACTATTTCTATGATTAGCCCAAGTTTGACCTGAAATATCTGATGGTGGTTTTGGGCAATCTTCATTCTTAATTGGAAGAACTCTAATGCCCCATGTAAGAGCCACTCCCATTTCAAGCATTACATTCGGATTAAGTTCTGAAGTTTCAAAAACAGCAATGTCTGCTGAGATTATGTCCCGAGCAATTTCATTGAAAAGATGCTCCCCATAGCCTGCAGATAAAGATTGAAAAGTTAATGTTACTGGAACAACTCCGGTTTGTTGATTGTATTCTGCAACCGCTTTTTCAAACATTTCTTTTACATTCTTTTTCAATTGTGTAGAATCATATTTATCTGACTTGAATTGGTAACCTAGAACGACTTGAAGTTCATTTGATTGGGATTTTACTTCTACTAATGTCTCCCAATCTTCATCAGTGAATCCGTAAGGTGAACCAACGGGAGTAAGCGGTAGAAGAGACTGCGATTTTGGTTGAATTTGTTCTTTGTCATGTTTTTTTTGTTCAATCATTTGTTGAAATTGATATCTACCTCGAGACGTAATAGTAACAATTCCAAACTGGAAAGGAACTGTGCCCATATACTGTCTCCATTCCACTAATCCCCCCTCTCTGAGAACAATAATTGCATCATTAATTTCTGCTGGTGACAAATGACTCGCATCAACTAATTCCGGTCCTGAAACCCAAGCTTCACCTATCTCATCTCTTTTCATACTTGCCAAGATTTCGAGCAGTAATTGGGTATTAACCAAAATGAAATTTGACATTGATTATTCAAAGTAAGTAGTCTCTCAATTCTTATAATAAATTATCTATGTGTTAATAAAAAATGGGGATTTTCTGCGGGAGAACAAGTGGAGATATCTCCACAGTTTCGGTAATTTCTTAATTACAAATAATATTTTACTAGTAGATTAGGGTGCGAATCCACATTAAACTGTTCGTTGATATAGTACCTTCACATTTGGGTTTTGGCTTTGCATGTGCCACAACGCTTCCAATTCTTCCCCTCTTCCCCACGATTCTTCCGCAGCCATGCGATTGCCGTATCGACGTCGCTAAAGAAATACTTGGGTATCCTAGATGTGGGTGCATTGACGCTATCTTTATTCAGCCAATGGCAGTACGCGGCGTGTAGAACGTTCCATGTTACCGCTGGAGAACCCTTACCTGAATAATCGTTGTAAATAAGTCCCTCGCCAACAGAGTGAAGAAGTTCAAGCTCGGCATTACTCTTAATGAGTTTCATGTTTTCTACATTTTCTAGCTTTATTTTATTTTGCTGTTTAATTTCCAATTGAGGCTGGGCAATATCCTTTTTTAATTGTTCTGCTTTTTCTTGTTGTTCTATCTCTTCTTTTCTATCGATGTTTTTGCCATATATTATGCAAACTGCCAAAAGAGCAGCGAAGGAAGCTCCAATAGGTAAATACCAAAATTGAGTCAAATGATTTGCAAAAACAACCCAAAATATAACTACAATTAGTATCAAAAATCCCCGAAATATCTGGTTGTCATCCATTATTCCCAAAATCCCCTAATTTTCATGTTATTATCTAATCGCCTATAAGATATTTTGTGGAAAAGAATTTTGGGTTTGGGGTTAAAATTTAACCCCCCCAACGAAAAACGACGACGAAACGACGACGACGTTAAAATTTAACCCACACACATGAAAGTAATACTAAACAGTTGAATTTTAGTAAACTAAAGCCTTATTTTATCCTTTTACTATTTGTTTATTTACTCCCAGAAGGAACCCCACAAAGGGAAGGTTGAAAGAAAGTAAAACCTAGATAACAACTAACAAACAGTTTAATAATAATTAGAACTTATTAATGATATCACTCAAAATTATCGCGCGGTTGTCTAGCCATTAAGGAGATTAAAATGAAAGTAAAAGTCGGTGTCATCGGACTTGGGTTCATGGGTTCTGCTCACGCTAGGGTGTACAACAAACTGAAGGACTGTGAATTAGTCGCTATTTGCGACAGCAATCCAGAGAAAAAGCACCTAGCCAAAATGTACAACTGCAAATTTTGTGTTGACTCTGAAGCTTTTCTAGGGGAGGATTTGGATGCAATAAGTGTCTGTACTCCAACTTCCATGCACCGCGATGCGGTTATAGATGCTTTAGAGACTGGTAAACATGTTTTGGTCGAGAAGCCCTTTGCTGATTCATTGCGAACTGGGAAAGAGATGGCGAAAAAAGCGGTTGCAATGGATCGGTTGTTGGCGGTAGGCTACATTGAAAGGTTTAATTCGGCTGTTAGAAAGTTAAGGGAAGTCGTGGATTGTTCTCAAATTTATTCCACGGTTTCTATGAGGTTTGGTCCGTTTCCGCCAAGGACCAAGTACAGCGGCGTGTTTTTAGATTTGGCGTCTCATGAAATTGATATATTAAATTATCTCACTAAAGCCCAGCCAGAAGTTCTCTATGCCCACTTTTCTAGCAAATCAGAGAACAGCTTTGAAGATTACGCGTATATTTCATTAAAATATGGTCATATTCATAGTCACATCGAGGCGAGTTGGCTCCCAAACTATAAACTGCGTCTAATTCACCTATATGGAAACGAAAGATTTTACGCTTTGAACTACGCGCAGCAAAAACTGAAATCTTACAGAGCTCCGCCCAAAGCAAAAATTGAGCATGGCAGCTGGAATGACATCTTGTGGTTATCTAGGCATGTCGAAGAAGATATACCCGTTTCAGCGAATGAACCTTTAGCGATGGAATTGCAGGGTTTCGTTGACTCCATCAAAGAACACGATGTCATAGAACCACTTTGTACCCCTCAGGAGGCACTTCAGGTGCTAAAAGTTACAGACTGTGCATTCAGTAAACTTGGAATGCAGAAAAAGTGTGACACTGTTTAGCGCCTGCGCCTTTGTTGTATGTTTACTGTTTCGAGTACCATTCGACGAGTTCGCTTAGTCCCTCTTCAAGCTGGACCTTCGGTGTGTATTCCAAGTTTCTTTTGGCCTTAGTGATGTCGCCGTAACTGTGCTTTATGTCTCCGGGTCTCGGTTCGGCGTGAACTGGTTTAAGATCTGTCTTATCCATAATCTTCTGAATAGTTTCTGCAAGCTTGTTTAGGGTGGTGGCTTCGCCTGTGCTGATGTTAAAAACTTCTCCTGCAGCCTTTTGTTTTGATAATGCGAGCATGTTGGCTTTTACTACATCTTTGACATTGATGAAGTCCCGTGTTTGCTTTCCATCTCCACAAATTATTGGGGGCTCATTTTTTAAGAGGCGGTTTATGAATATGGAGATTACGCCGCTGTAAGAACCGTATTTTTGTCTAGGACCGTAAACATTAAAGTAGCGCAAACTGACCGTTTCAAGACCGTACACCTCGTGAAAAACCTGTGCGTAATTTTCGGCAGCCAACTTGTCGGCGGCGTAAGGTGCAAGCGGTTTGGGTGCCAAATTTTCGTGGTTTGGTAGCGTTTTGGTGTCTCCGTATACAGCACAAGAGGAAGCGAGAACAAACCGTTTTACATGTGCATCTACACACGCTTTAAGCAGGTTCACTGTTCCTGTGACGTTTATTTCGTTTGAGAGAAGAGGATTTTCTATTGAACGAGTGACGCTTACTAATGCTGCTTCATGAATAACCGCGTCGACGCCTTCAACGGCTTTCTTTACCAGATCGAAGTTTCTGATGTCGCCTTCTATGAAGTGGAAAGATTTCTTGTTTTGGTGTTGAGCTAGATTCTTTTTTTCTCCCGTAGAAAGATTGTCTAGGACTCTGACTTTGAGTTCTTCGTCGAGTAGCCTGTCTACTATGTGGCTGCCTATGAATCCTGCGCCTCCGGTTACAAGAATTTCAGAGAAATCAAGCGGCATTATTTGTATTGTCCTTTGTTAGGGCTAAAAACGTTTTTTTAACCTTTAAGGTTAATGGTCGCTAAACCCCTATAATCTAAAAGTTATCGTCGATTCCCAATTTACAGCTTTGTTTTTTTCTCTTATTTGCTGGTGGATGTAGTAAGTAAATAAAAGCTAAACAAGCCTCCATACACTCAAAATCAAGTTCTCCTAGCTAAAAACGTATCCAGATTGCTTTTAGCCCTTCTGCCTACAGAAAATTTGCTTGGACCTGAGGTTGAATTAAATTTTAACCCTAGCCCCAAACGCTTTCCTCTTTGTATATGTGTTTACGCAAATTGTTTCTTCCTCTTGTTTATGTTCTCCTTCTTTGTTGCTCACACTCACGAAGAAACCCCACTCAAATACAAAAAGAATGGTGTTGTAAAACATTGTTAAAATTGGGCAAAAAGTATTAATCAATAACATAAGTAACTATCTAGAGGAGTGAAAGAAATGACACATGAACCAGACTAATTTCTTTTCTTCATCAAAAAAGTATAGACTTGAATTTTGGGTTTAAAGATGGCTCTTACTGAGGAAAATGTTTCAAAGCTCTTACGTATTTTGTCCCATAAAATAAGAAGAGGCATCTTAATTATTCTTCTCGAGAAAAAAGAGCAGTCTTTCTCGGAATTAATGAATATTCTCGAAATTGATACTGGAACAATGAGTTTTCACCTTCGAAATCTGAAGCAATTTATAGAACAAACTACCACAAGAAAATATAAATTAAATAGATTTGGTCAAAACGCATTAAACATAGTCAAAGATATCGAAGCCCTTTCGATAGATGTTGATTTCTTAGAAAACAAAAGTAGCCAGCATATTGCTAAATTTTCTAGAAGAGCACTGGCTTTCGTTTTCGATATTGGAGTGACTTTCACGATCGTTGTCACAGTGTATTTAGTTGCCGAAATATTTGTTCTATTTAGTGGACAATTTCTATTTCACCAAAACATATTGGTGTTTTTAGGTTTTCTCTGGTTATATTCAAGCCTTCTTGAAGGTTATGCAGGTCAAACCATAGGAAAATCTATGTTTATGATTAAAGTTGTGAGCATGAGTAGCAAAAAACTAAATTATGATGCCACAGCTGTAAGAAATTTTGGCAAATGTTTTCTATTACCCATTGACTTGCTACTTGGTCTTAGATTGAAGGATAAGCGATTCATCAAATTTTTTGACAAATATTCTAGAACAACCGTAATAAAAATATAATCATATTTCTTGAATTCTAAATTTCATCTAAACATTAGTTATTTTTAATACACTTTACAGTTCTATTTTACTGTAAAAAGGAATTTGCTAAATGCACAAGAAGATTTCTCAAGAACGCAAGTTAATCCCCAAAATAAAACACAAAATCGAACTTGCTGTAATTCGAGGCAATCATGAGTTGAAAAGAGGAATCAAAAGAAATCTTGTAAAATCCTTCAAAAACTGTGTTTTCAGGTTGATGATTATTCAAAAAATTCTTTCGGTTACAATAGATATGCTCAAAAGATCAAGTTTAAAATTGAAACTAAAATTATCAGTTATTTTACAATATATGCCCCAGCTCAAAACCAAAATGATTACGATACTTACATGTGCCTTACAATTTATAAACGTACAAGCGACCAAAAAAGAAAACAAACGATAATAGTGTTGGTTGTATCACGGATTTCTATCATAAATTTGGTCTTTCTTAGCACAATTAGTGGTCGTTAACTGGTTCTGTTTATTGTTTCCAGCCTTTCTTGAAAGGCGAAATCTTTCTTAATCGTTCAACCGATTTTGGCACTACTTCCAGAACGTAATCACCATCTTCTACGGTAGTGTATTTTCCTAAAGAAAGTCGTAACGACCCGTGAGCTTCTTGAGGTTTCAGTCCAATGGCAAGCAAAACGTGACTTGCTTCCAAGGCGTCAGAAGAGCACGCTGAACCTGTGGAGGCTGATACGCCCGCAATGTCTAGTTGCATCAACAAGGATTCTCCCTCAATGTAGGCGAACCAGAAACTAGTGTTGTTTGGCAATCTTTCTGTTAAATGTCCATTAAGATGTGAATCGTCTATGTTCAAGAGACCCTTTATCAGCTTGTCTCTAAGATTGGTCTGTTTTTTTGCGTCAGACTCCATTTCTTTTTCTTGGATTTTAGTTGCTTCGGCGAAGCCAACTATTCCTGCAACGTTTACGGTTGATGCTCTTTTTTTGAATTCGTGTCCTCCTCCATGAAGGAGGGGCTCGATTTTTGTGCCTTTCTTTATGTATAGTCCGCCGACGCCTTTGGGTCCGTACATCTTGTGGGAGCTGAAGGATAATAAGTCGAGGTTCATTTTTTTGACGTCAATGGGAATCTTACCGAAAGTCTGGGCTGCGTCTGAGTGAAAGTACACGTCCTTTTCTTTGCAGATTTTTCCTATTTTTTGGATGTCTTGTATGGTGCCTATTTCATTGTTGGCATGCATTATCGAGACTAAGATTGTGTCTTTTCTTATTGTGTTTTCTAGCTGGGTTAGATTGATTAGTCCAAAGTTGTCTACTGGGAGACGTGTGATTTCGTATCCTTGTTTTTCTAGCCATCCGGCAGATTCGAGGACACAATTATGTTCGATTGCGGATACTATGATGTGTTTTCCCTTCTTTTTGTTGGCGTAGGCTATGCCCTTCAGAACTGTGTTGTTGGATTCGGTGGCGCTGCCCATGAATATTGTTTCGTTAGGTTCTGCGTTCATGAGTGCTGCGACTGCATTTCTGGATTCTTCTAGTGCTTCTTTTGCTTCTCTGCCCTGTTTGTGTAGAGACATGGTGTTTCCATATTTTTCGTTGAAGTAAGGTTTCATGGCTTTGAGTACTCGGGGGTCAACTGGTGTTGTTGCGGCGTAGTCCATGTAAACTTCCATTTTGGCGTCACTCAGAAACATAACACCGTTATAGCTATTTAAATTTTAACTTTGCAACCGGCATCAACATTTTCAAAAATTTGTGGCATCGTATCTGGCTGTAATTCTGTCAGACAATAACCTGACTATCGGCGGATACTTAGTGGAAACTATTATCTGTTATTGTGTGGCTTCCGTTTTTTCGGTCACCGTTAAATTGTATCTATTTCATAATATTTTGGTAGGTCGTTGGTTTTGAGGTTCATAGCTGATGGTATGCTCGGCAAATTAACCCGCTGGCTTCGTATGCTGGGTCATGATGTTCATTACTACAGGGCTGCTGATGACAAGAAACTTATCGAAATGGCGAAATCTGAGAAAAGGGTTCTGCTTACCCGCGACCTTGAACTGTATCAGCAATCTGTGAGGCAAGGAGTGGAAGCGGTTTTTGTTGAGGCAGAAGATGAATCCGGAAAACTTGCTGACTTAGCTAATCGATTTGGTTTCAAGCTGGATGTCGATTTGAGTGTTTCTCGTTGTCCCAAATGTAATGCAACAATCAGGGCTGTTTCTAAAGATGTGGTTGTTAATCAAATACCCGAAGCAACGTCCACGCACTACAGTGATTTTTGGAAGTGCCTAGGGTGTGGTCAGGTGTATTGGCGGGGAGCGCACTGGAAGCGGATAGAAAAGACTCTGGAAGAAGCGACCAGTAAACTTGAGCCTCAGTAAGTTCTATTTGGTCTGGCGGTTTTCTGTGTCTTTTACGTAATGCTTATTTGAATCATATGAACTCTCAAAGATGTCCAATACAGAAGCACAAGGAATGGGAAAGAGGTGAAAATGTTTGAGCATTGAAGAAGACTGGGAAGAAGATAAAGATGATAAAGAAGATGAAGAAGACGAAGAATGGTGAAACAGGACAAAACCAAGAAGATATTTTCAAAGTTTTTTGTTTAACTCCTTTCTAAAAGTAATGTAGACTCGAATAGTTTTTGGATACTGTTTTCATGAAAAAAGCTTGTTTTCAACAATCAACTGTTATTAGTCTCCTAATAGACCTCGATTCGGTTTCTTGATGCTAGATTAAATGGAAATGTGAATTGGGGGATTTGGTTTTAGGTATGTACCCGAAAACTAAGTATTGACTTAATCCATGCGTAATCTTAGGGATAGATTTTTGCCTGCGATGCAAAAATTTGAAATATACCTTGGTTCTGACGAACAATATCGGTGGAGACTGAAAGCTCCGAACGGAGAAATAATTGCATCATGTGAAGCTTACTCATCTAAAGCCGCCTGCATGAACGGAATAAACTCCGTAAAAACTAATGCTCCAAAAGCCGAAATTGTTGAGATGTAAAACTCAACCCCAACACTTCCCTCTTTTTTTGATACTTTTTGGAATCCACCTTTGGGGTGATAATGTCGATATTGTCTTCTGTTTAGTGTGGGCTTTTCTAAGCTAAGAAAAGGATTCAGGTTTCTGATGCTGAACTAAGGGAATTGCACTAAAAAAATGTGGACTAAAGCGTAAAAAATTACGCGTGTGTTAGCCAGTTAAGGGGTATGTCTTGGTATTCTTCGTTTGGTAGTGTTCGTCGTATAGTTAGAGGAAGAATCCCTGAATCTAGCTCCAAAAGCGCGATGTCAATAGGATCAGAACGTGATGCTGGAGTCTCAATAAGAAGTGGAGCACCCATCGCAAGCTGCAGAGCTCTAGCTCCTACTATCCGAGCTCGCTCAAAACGGGTCAGTTTTTTAGGTCCGATGGAAATTTTATTTTTTGCTGTCGTTTCTCTAGAACGCTCCTACATGCCTGGAGGCATGCCCATGCCGCCGCCCATGCCTCCCATTCCGCCCATTCCACCGCCGCCTGGCGGCATTGGGGGTGTCTTCATTTTTCCTGAGGCTATTACATCGTCAATCTTGAGGATTAAAGTTGCGGCTTCGGAACAGGACTTGATAATCTGTTTCTTAACTACAATAGGCTCAAAGACGCCAGCTTTTTCCATGTCTCCAACTTTGCCTGTGTCAACGTCAACTCCTGCCCACGTTTTTCCTTTTTCGTGTTGTGCACGTAGCTCTGAGATGATGTCAATCGGGTCTAGTCCAGCGTTTTCTGCTAACGTGGTTGGTATTACTTCAAGTGCCTCAGCGAACTGCATTACTGCTAGTTGTTCTCTTCCAGGAAGCGACTCGGCATATTTTTTGAGTACTTTTGAGAGTTCCATTTCAGGTGCGCCGCCTCCAGCTAGGATTTTAGGTTCTTCCATAATATCACCTACGACACAAAGAGCATCGTGCAGTGAACGGTCTGCTTCGTCAACTATTCGTTCGGTTCCTCCGCGTATGAGGATTGTTACCGCCAGCGGATTTTTGCATCCTTCTATGAACGTCATTTTGGTGTCGCCGATCTTTCGTTCTTCTACAATCTGGGCGTAACCAAGATCCTCCGTGCTTAGATCATTCAGGTTTGTGACAACTTTTGCTCCTGTTGCCTTAGCTAATGCTTCCATATCCGATTTCTTTACTCGGCGAATCGCCAAAATGTTTTTTCTAGCCAAGAAGTGCTGAGCCAAATCGTCAATGCCCTTCTGGCAAAGAATAACCGTGGCGCCTTTGGAGACAACTTTATCCACCATACCTTTTATCATGTTCTCTTCTTGTTTGAGGAAAGCATCCATCTGCTCTGGGCTTTCGATATTTATTTTTGCGTCGAACTCGGTTTTCTCGATCTCAAGAGCAGCATCTATCAAAACAATTTTTGCGTTCTCTACCCTCTTCGGCATTCCGGAGTGAACAGCTTCTTTGTCAAGAACTATTCCGTTTATGAGTTTTGTATCAGTAAGGGACTCGCCAGGCTTCTTTTCCACCTTAATATCGTCTATATCTACTTTGTATCCGTCCCCAGTCTTCACGGCGACCTGTAGAACTGCAGAAGTAGCAATATCCCCCAAATAATCTCTGCTTCCTGAAACTAGTTTACTAGCCATAGAAGTCATGGCAGCTTTCTTTAGGGCTTTTTTGTCAGTTGGACTAATTTTTATGGCAATTTTCTCTAAAGTTTCAAGAGCTTTCTCAGCAGCTTTCCTGTACCCGTTAATTATGACTGTTGGGTGAACATTCTTCTCTATGAGTGTTTCAGCTTTTGCAAGAAGTTCTCCGGCTATGATTACCGAAGTTGTTGTGCCGTCTCCCACTTCGTCGTCTTGGGTTTTGGCAACCTCCACCATCATTTTTGCGGCGGGGTGCTGAATATCCATTTCATCTAGAATTGTGCGTCCGTCGCTGGTTATAGTTACATCTCCAAAACTGTCTACCAGCATTTTATCCATGCCTCTTGGTCCAAGAGCGCTTTTCACTGACTCAGCCACTATTTGTGCAGCCATGATGTTGGCGTGCTGGGCTTCTCGTCCTCTTGACCGAGATGCTCCTTCACGCAATATAAGAACTGGTGTTCCAGCTAATCCAGAAGACAATCATCATTTCTCCTTATTTTGTTCCGAAGCACTAGAAAATACCTTGGGATATAAAGATTTCTCTGACTTAAACCAAGTCTGCATAGACGACAATAAAAGTTTTTTCTAGCGTAAGAAACTCTAAGGTTTAGTTAAGATTCTAACTGCATCAGTCTTCCCATCGGTAAAGTTTCTTCTTGTTTTTCAGTTTTTCTAATCCACAGCTAAAACAGATTCCATTATGGCAACAGATTACTCCACCACAATCAGGACATCGCCATTTTTTCTTTTGGTTCTCCAAAAACTTGGCTAAACCATGCTCCTTAATGAACTGGAGATTGTCAACAACACTCATACGATAAAGTGTTTCATACCTTTTGGCAATGTGTTTTAATTGTTCACAGGGAAACTCACTACATTCATAACAGAACTCAACTTTGTTGTTCAGAAGCAATTTGCATCTTTTCTTGAGAAACGAGCACTTCTTGTCTCTAGGTCGGCAACCCTTGCAGTAAGGCATTTTCACTCCTTTAGTTCTAACATCATTTTTTAAAGCAAGGTAGTTACTACAAACACTACAATTCATACCACAAGGCGCTATCAGTTCTTCCTTCAAATTGCCAACCCTCAACTCTATTACGAAAGTGAATAAATTAAGTATTAACAAAAAAACCTGAACTTATATTTCGCTTCTTTTTTCATCTGAATGCAAAATGTCGTACAATAAAAGCTAAATGGAGCCTGTGAAGATTAAATCGGTGAGTGTTTAGAATGAGTGTATTCTAAACAGGCTGGTGGCATCTCCCCAATCTCCCGCAAAACTCCCCCTTTTTTAAATAGATACTATTTTGTTTTTTGTGAGTTTTGGTGACAAAAAAAGAGAAAGGAAGATTAAGGGTTTAGGTTTTCACCGTTCTACAGTAAAAGCGATTTTGACATTAACATTATACTCTACAATTTTGTCATTTGTTACTTTGGCTGTGCAACGTTTGACGTGAACTCCCTTGATGTTCATAACTGTTTTTGCTGCTTCTGTTACTGCATTCTGAGCGGCTTCACTCCAGCTATTAGGTGAAGTACCTATCAATTCAATTATTTTAACAATGGTCATGAAATTCATCACTATTTCTTATAGTCTACCTGTTTATTGTCTTTTCCCGCAAACTCCCCTTTTTTTCCTCACGAACTGTTCACAATCAATATCTTTACTTCATAATTGTTTAGACGTGGAAAAATAATCAATAGATAACGTGATGGTTTGGTTCTGGTGAACCCCATGAATTTGCAGGAAAGAAAAGGAAAAATCTATTTTGCCCTAAATAATCCTCTTCGATGTTGGATTATAGAACTGTTGAAGTCTAATGGGGCTCTTAGTTCATCTGACCTCTCAAGTCTATTACACATAAGTTTGGCTAGATGTTATTATCATCTTGACAATTTGACTGGTTTAGTTAAGCAAGATGAAGAACAACGATACTTTTTGAGTGATGAGGGAATAAGAGCCTTTCAATTACTTGTTGAATCTAAAAACTACGGAGATACAATCATCCGAATTATAAAATAATATGCTCCCAATTACATAGGCGATAAAATGGTGCAGGGGACGGGATTCACACCCAAATTTACCAGTAAAATATAGATACTTTGCAAAACTCCCTTTTTTTCCAAGGCTTAAATTTTAATCCCCCCAAACCCCCATTATTTTGAGAGTTAATTTTTCAAAAAACATTATTCATATAAACAACTAGAATACCAACTACTCAAGAAGGAAAATCCTTGGATATACCTAAAAACCCATCTGAGTTTGTAAAACGACTTCCAATGCTATTTGCAGGGTATTTTCTATGCTCATTAGGAATAGTGGCAAATTTATACGCAAATCTCGGAACTAGTCCATGGAGTTTGTTTCATGTTGGTTTAACAAATATTACAAGTTTTACTCTAGGTCAAATAACCCAAATTGTCGGGTTAGTAATTATTGTATTTACGTGGAAATTAGGCAATGCACCTGGATTTGGAACTATAGCAAACATAATTTTTATTGGACTTTTTGTTGATTTAATAATATATGCCAAGTTTATACCTTTACAAACCCAGTTGGTCTGGCAAATATTTCAATTGATTTTTAGTATTTTAACAATTGGAATAGGGGCTCTATTTTATCTTCGGACACAACTTGGTGCAGGTCCCAGAGATGGATTGATGGTAGCTTTAACCAAGATACTCAATAAACCAGTATCATATATCAGAATCCCTATGGATGTGGTGGTTAGCATAATAGGTTATTTTCTTGGAGGCCCCTTAGGACTAGGAACAATTCTTACAGCACTTAGTTTGGGTTATTCTATGCAATTCTTTTTTAAATTAGGAAAATTCAACTCAAAATCAAAACAACTCAGTCTATTAGAACTCATTAAAACATTAAATCTAAAGTAGTGAACAAAAAAGTGGAATAAATGGGAGTAAACGTTATGGAAATGGCTGTTTCTTCCATGATGGAGTCATCACCCGTTTTACTCACGCAAACTCCCCCTTTTTTTAGGGGTAATACTTCATTTCTGCAAATCTCTACTTTTTGATAGGTCTCATAATCACGGCTGTCCCGTAAGCAGAGAATATTGTAGCTGTCCCGTTTAGTATATCACTCGTCTCAAAATCTGTGCGAACGATTGCATTTGCACCAACACTTTTACCGTTTTCAATCAGTCTTTTCATTGACTCTTTTCGAGCTTTTTCAGCTTCAGAACTATATGCTGTTACTTCTCCACCAAAAATTCCTTCAATTCCAGCCATGATTTTTCCACCAACTCCTCTAGTCCTAACAGTCATACCATGAACGATTCCCAAAGCTTTTACAACCTCATATCCTGGAATTGTAGAAGTTGTAACTACCATTAACTCACTTTTAGTTGTAGCAACTGCAAAGGATGCTCCACAATTTGGACAAAATTGGGCATCTACAGTTACAGATGTTCCACATTTTGGACAATTTTTTGTAGACATTTTTATCAATATATTATACGTTCTAAGTTGTTATAATCCTTTTGAATAGACATCACTCGTTCTTATCCCGCAAAATCCCCCATTTTTCAAGGATTAATATTTAACCCCAAACCCAAACCAGAGCAATGCCAAATTATGGCGAGGTAGTTCGAGCTCTGTTAGATAGATTTTATATTTGGTGTGCTGTTTTTTTAATAGGTTAATCTGATGAATCCAGTTGTCATTTATTCAACAAGGGGTGGGAACACTGAAAAAGTAGCGCTCGAAATCGTCAAAGAATTAAACTGTAAAGTAATCAAAATTTCGGGAGAAACAGATTTTTCAACAATATCACTTACGGATTTTGACCTTGTGTTTATTGGTACCTGGGTTCGCGGTGGGGAGCCAAGTCCAGATATGTACAAGTTCTTAAGGCAGTTGAATTTGGAAGATAACAATAGGCAGTTTGCTCTTTTTATGACTTGGATGGGTGGCGGTAAAAGTGATGTCATGTGTTTTAATCGAGTAAAACCAATATTAGACGCTAAAAACCAACGGTTACTTAAAAACTACTTCAAATGTTTTGGCAATGGCTTCAGTTATGTAAAGCGTGGGCACCCAAGTGCGCAAGATTTAGCCGATGCACGAAAGTGGGCTAGAAACATGAGTCAATGAAAGATATGATACACACGTTACGAAAAAGGAAAAAGGTTAAATTTTAGCCCCAAACCCAAACCTGAAAAAGAGAAATTTATACTCGCGTCTAAATATTCCTAGAAGATATTTTAAGTTCCTACGTAAAATAGAATGTTAACTATGAACAGAACTAAACTCATTGCATTGACTTTACTTACAATTTTAGTAATTTCTGCTAGCATAACATCCATATTTGTTTACAATCAAATCAACCAAGATTCCCAAGAAAAGTTCTTTTTTGGAGTAAGCTATGGGCAAAATACTGTAGAAGAAGCAAAAGTCCTCATAGATAAGGTGAAAAATTTCACTAATCTCTTCATAATAAATTCTTATCCAATTACCCAAAACAATACTGATCCGGAGGTCCTAAATGAAATCTGCGATTATGCTGCAAAATCAGATCTTTCTTTTATTGTTTACTTCTTTTCTTTCCATGCTGATGCTGGTGATTGGCAGCAAGAATGGGTAGATACTGCAAGGCAGACGTGGAGAGAAAAGTTCTTAGGTATTTATCTTAGGGATGAACCTGGTGGAAGACAAATTGAACTAGGCGACGTTGTTGAAAATGCCTCAACGTATGGCGAGGTAGCAGAGAATTTTGTTAAAACTATATCTTCAACTTTCAGTATGCAATTTCTGAATGGCAAAGGTGTTCCAGTTTTTACTTCTGATTTCGTACTTTATTATTTTGATTATCTAGCAGGATATGATACTGTTTTTGCTGAGTTTGGATGGAACAACAGCAGAATACGAGAAATTGCCCTCTGTCGTGGCGCATCAAAAATGCTGACCAAAGATTGGGGAGTTATAGTCACTTGGACCTACATGCAGCCTCCTTACATTGGCAGCGGTGCAGAGATTTATCAAGATATGGTGACTGCTTATGATGCAGGAGCAAAATATGTGGTGGTGTTTAATTATCCACAATATCCCATAGATAATCAATATGGAATATTAACAGATGAACATTTCTTGGCTATGGAGCAATTCTGGGAGTACGTCTCCTGTTCAAATGAAGTTGAAAAGACCACAGCCCAAGTAGCCTATATTCTTCCTAAGGACTACGGATGGGGTATGAGGCGTCCAGATGATATGATGTGGGGACTCTGGGAAGCAGATGAAAAAAGCTCAATAATTTGGGAAAATTTGAACAAACTGGAAACAAAATATGGCTTAAAATTAGACATCATTTACGATGATCCTCGATACAACCTCAAAGGGAAATATTATCAAGTGTATCCTTGGAATGCCACAATCAGCTGAATGCACTCGCCTCAATAACCTTCATAACCAATTCTTTCCAAGCAAATAATCTACCAAGAATACCTTAAAAAGAAGAACCAAAGAACTAATTGGTCAAAGTTTATTGACTAGACACTTAATCAAACCGAGCCGTTTTAGTCAAGGTTTCTTGACAAAAACACTTTTCCCTTCAGCTAGGATAGGTATTGTTGGTGCCTTTGATGGGGAAAAGAAGGACAACTCTCACTCTGTTACTGACTCTTTGTCTTGTTCTACCAACTTTTTCTTTACCTCTTGTTAGTGCAGCTGAGGATTCATGGACAACTTTGGAACCAATGTCTACTGCCAGAAATAATCATGGTGTAGCTGTGGTGGGTGATAAGATATACGTCATGGGGGGTTCTTTTGGGGGCGTTCTTGGTAACAATGAAGTATATGATTCACTGACAAGCACTTGGATTAACAAGACTCCAATTCCCACTTCAAGATTAGGTTTTGGCATAGGAGTAGTTGAAAAAAAAATATACGTCATAGGTGGAAGAACAACTCA
>SDBU01003675.1_pt1 | contig 19384 bp, 16 predicted proteins | sample 2277071 | NCBI WGS metagenome assembly SDBU01 (sample SAMN10397929, study PRJNA504765) | marine sediment metagenome | isolation source: marine sediment core GS08_GC12, 126 cmbsf | place: Arctic Ocean: Gakkel Ridge, Loki's castle | collected 2008 | reverse complement strand
GCCCAACATCCAAGCTTTGGGCCACGCTTCCACCCAACCTGCAATCTTGCTTTGCGTCAAGCCGGATAACGGCGTGGAAATGCACGGCTCCGCGACGTTGATACTCGGCAACCTTCGTGTACGAAAGTCTCATGTGGCGGTTCAATTCTTTGTTTGTGATCCCCAACTGTTGAGCAAGCGCCCTGGTTATGTAGATCGTGGTTCTGCGCCAAAGCTCAGGGGTGAGGGCATTCCAGATCACAGCGCGCTCGTAGTCGTAGCAGTCGAGGCATATCGGCTGGCCTAGCTTTTCGTCATCTTGTTTGTGTTTTTTCCAGCAGGCAATCTGTACTCCGTGCTCGCACTTCACCCTGTCCCTACGGGCAAGGCAGTACCCGCCTTTGACCGGCCCGTGAACGTATCCGAAGCTCTCCGCGGTGAAGGTTGCAAAGACCATTGGGCGGCTTCTCACGCTTTGCGCTACGCCCTTGCCTCCCCGGATACCGCTGGCCACGATCTGCCAGGCATCGTTCCTGTAGGTCTCCGCACAGCCAGGACAGACCGACTCCCTACGGTTCTTACAGGCGACCAGGCGAACAGGCTTGATGCGACTGCCTTTAAGTGCCGCCTTCATCGGAAGCTGCACAGGCCTTGAGCATTTGCCGACAGACTTCACTTGTTGCCTACCTCGCTGCGAAGTGACTTCGCATAGGCCACAATCTCCTCAAGGTCTTCATCTGCAAGGTAGAAGCTCTTGACTTTAATCGGTTGCTCACCTTCTGTATGTAGGTAGCCAACGCCTCTCAGATACGAGGGAATATCATCGGCGCTGAATCCCAGAGAACCCCAGCCAGCACCAAGGATTGTGTCGGACGCTTGCCAGGTGTTACACCTCATCGCCCATCTGAAGCCAAACAGATCGCGCAAGGCAGTTGGGACGATCTCATGAGATGGCTTCTGTGTTGCAGCAATGACGATTATTCCTGCCGCTCGACCTCTGCTGACTAGATCGCGCAGAAGTTCTGACAATTCATTGCGCACTTTCCTGTCGGTGATGTTTAGGTAGTAGGCCAGCTCGTCAACTACGACGACGTTAAATGCCAAGTTGTCTTGCGGAGCTATTTTTCTCTTGCCCCTGTCAAGTAGTTGTAGGTACCGATCCTCCATCTCTGCCTTCAGTATCTTTAAGACCTCTATTGCGTGTTCGGGGTCAGCTCCGACATTGGCCTCGGCAATATCGCGCCACCAGGCAAGTTCGACCATCTTTCCGTCAAATAGCCACAGCTTCACGTTCGGGTCAAGTGCTGCGGCTGCTACAAGAATCGACTGAGCGACGGACTTGCCCGAACCTGGCTCGCCACCGATCAGGATGTTCTTCTCTGGCAGGCCCACACTAACGGTCTGTCCGTTTTCATCAAGCCCTACAGGAATCTGATTCCACAGGGACATCTCCTGCAATGAGACCGGCCATGGGTTTGCCATCTCGTCAAAGGCCTCCTGCCAGACAACTACGACTCTTGCGTATGCGGCGCTTGCTTTGATCCTTTCAACATTGACCTGCCTGGCCCCGAGATTCGAGGCAAGGACACTTGACTGCTTTTCAATGTCCTCGACGCAGCTTCCCCGTGGGACTTTCACAACCAGCTCGTCTCCGACAGGGGTTTTGTAAACCTTCTTGGCTGTTGGCAGATTGCCAATGTGTGACCTAAGCTGGGCGTCATCTGCGGCAAGAATCCAGCGGCGCTTGATCTTCGATACGTAAAGCAGCTTCCTCAAGAAGTCCCTGGACCGCCCGACGGCAAGCACTATGCCTACCGCCAGGCCTACGACCAATAAGCCCCAGGGGTTACCTAACTTGTTGTCGGCAAGAGTTGCGGCTGCCGCAACAATTATCAGCATCAGTAGCTCTGTGCGCCATCTCCAAGCCGCCCTGACAAATAGCGTAACTATCTCATCAAGCCACTCACCTTCTTTACTTTTCTTATTGGTCGTCATCTCAGTTCACCTACTTGGTTGCCTTGGGCGCGAGCCTGTCGGCTTCTACGCGATTGGCTTTGTAGGCAACGCCACTCCTGTTACCCATAGACCAGGGGTTGGCGGTCAGGCCCGCAGGCTTAACCATCTCTCCCTGAGCTACATCGGGCTTACTGGCGGTTTTGACTGCGATTACGTCCGCACCGCCTTTCTGAAGTACGACGAGGCGCACGCTGAATAACGCGTTGCCATCGTCATCGGTCCTTGGGGCCTTGGTCTCGAAATCGAGAACCGGCTCCGGGACCGTCGCACACATGAAGCTCATGCTTGATGTGTCGATTGGTAGTTGCATCTTGCTCCCTTCGGTTGGTTGTTGACTGCCACCAACGATTTCCGATGACATCCACCTGCCGGTGAGTTAACGTTGTCTTCGTGGTCTCGTCGGAGGCCATGCGCCGAGGAAACCAGCATGTCGGGGTGTGAGGCAAGACTGAGTCCTCATCGCTCACAGTTCACTCACAAGTCAATGGCAAAACCACCACAAGAAAACGATAGAGCAAGCGAGCCCGATAACCTGGCCCGGGGATTCATTGACGACCTGAGCCATTGGCGCAAAGCTCACGGCGTGTCTCAGAAGAAGCTCGCTGCCCAGATGGGCTATGACGCTTCCTACGTAAACAAGATCGAACGTGGCCAGCAAAGACCGACCCGCGAGTTTGCCAAGCTCGCTGACCAGGTACTTCAAACTGGCGGAGCGCTCACACGCCGCCAGCGAGAATACGAAGCTGCTCAGTCAAGCAAGGGCGTAGATGCCAAGCTCGAGACCAAAGAACCTGCCCTTGAGACACCGCGTTTTCTGGTCTGTCATGAGGATGCGGGTCTTGTCTTCAAGAACGGCATGTATCACATCAAGATGCGCCGTCAGCTTCGCAACACCGGCAGCACCCCGGTCACACGCTACCTGGTTCGCGTCTCCGTTGACCGCCACCCCGACAACCCACAACTTTCAAACGAGCTTTACCGTCACAATCCCTTGACCTGGGATGAGCTTCAACTGCAAGCAACGTGTGAAGGTGAGCAGATGCACTACAAGATCAAGCAAGATCGAGATGCGGTCAAAGAAGCATGGCTCTTGTTTGAAAACGAGCATGGCAAGTTTCCCCTCTATGAAGGTCAGACGGTCTGGATTGAATACCAGTACTCGGTGTCGGCCGACAAGTGGGGCAAGTGGTTCCAGCGGTCAATCCGTATGCCAACACAGAAGCTCGGAGTACAGCTGTCTTTTCCCGCAGAACTTGACGCTGTTGTGTGGGGTCTTGAGACTTCGATGACAGCTGAAGCGGTGCCAGTACGAACATCCATCGCCCAAACGGATGAGGCAGAAATGCGTACCTTCAGTTGGTCGGCTAACAATCCAGACCTAGACGCCCGTATCCGCTTTGAGTGGCGTTTCCGCGCTGAAAAAGAGGTGAACATCATGGATGACCCCCCTAGCGAACGGATGAGCAGGATCGGCGTTAGACAACAGGGCGACCCCATCTTGGAAAAGAGCTGTAAGCCGTTTGATCTGCCAGATGAAGCCGAGATTGCTAGGAGCCTTGGGGACGAATTGGTTCGGTTCCTCGAACCGATAGGAGCAGCCCACACATTCGGCAAAGGCATGGGGCTAGCCACCCCGCAGATTGGAAAGAACCGTTCTGTCGCAGTGGTGCGGCTACCTGGTGACAATCCTCTTATTCTGTTTAACCCCCAGATCATTGACCAGTCCGAGGAAACAGACGAGCAATATGAAGGCTGCCTCAGCCTCTTCGATGTCCGCGGCAAGGTCGAGCGTCCACTACGGATTGATGTTGAGCATATGACCCTTGATGGCGAGTTACGAATTATCACCTTCGAGCGAGCCGCTGCACGACTTTGGGCACACGAGATAGACCATCTGCAAGGGATGCTCTATGTTGATCGTATGGCCCCCAACGTTCAGCCAATCTCGGCTGAGGTCTACAGATCAGCCGGCCAGAGTTGGAGCTACTGACACAGAGTTGACACACTCTTGTGTACTCGATGGAAGAGTCCACCGGAAGCGCAACCGGCCCCTATTTCTTGATCAGCCAGCAAGTAGCCCCATTGGCATAGTTGTGAGAACTTTCTTTACTTAATTCAAGGGCGGCTTCGCCGCCTAAGCCTGCGGGCGGTGCAGAGCACCGTCCTCGGCTACTACAGGTGTGGTGCTAGCTCACTTCTACCATGTCGAAGAAAGCTAGGTTACTGGTGCTAGAACCACCTATAAGGACACGTGCCATTCTGGGCCGAGTATGACGTGCCATATGTCCGGTCAAACGACAGGTTGCAGGTGCTTAACTGAATAACTCCATGGCTTCAATATAATGACGGACAATGTCGACCAGCGCTATCTCCGAAAGCCCGCCGAGCAAATCAATTACGTCGCTCGCCATCATCAAAGTTAACTGGGATGACAAAAAAGACCATATAGCTAGCTTTGTTCCGCTAGTAGCCCATTGTTTGTTAAATGCCAAGGCGGATGAGATCTCTCTGTTGGATCTGCAAGGGAGCATTAGAGAATATTTTGGTCTTCGTGTACCGCAATATGCATTGAAGACCGTCCTCAAGCGTGCAAAGAAAGATGGTCTTGTGAAGATAGAGCATGACGTATATCGTCGTGAGCTTGCAGCTCTCCAATCGTGTGACTTGAGCAGTGCGCGTCAAAAGGTAATTTGTCAGCATGAGAACATCGTCAGTCGACTAGTGGAGTTTTCAAATTCGATACATGGGCGGGACTGGTCTAAAACAGAAGCCGAAGAGGCCCTGCTAGGTTACATTGAGACTCTTGCCGCCCCGATTCTGCAAGGACTGGCGAGCGGTGAAGAGTCGCTGGTTGAGTTCCAGAACTCACCTGCACATGGTTCCGCAGTCGTGAGTGATTTTATTGTCTCTCTCATGAATGATGAACCAGAGACTCTGACCTACCTTGAGACGGTGGTCAAGGGAACTATGCTGGCAAACGTTCTGTACGTCCCGGAAATTTTCAAGGGTGGCAAAGTCCACCTTGACAGTATGGTGTTTTACCTCGATACGCCGTTCTTAGTGAGGGCACTGGGCTACACATCTAAAGAAATTAAAGAACCTTGTGTGGAGCTTCTTCATTTGCTTCAACAACAAGGTGCGACTATCAAAGCATTTAGCCACACAATCAAGGAGCTAGAAGATGTTCTGCACGCAGCTGCAGATAGCTATCGCAAAGGAGGAAATAGCAGAGCAAGACCGGGAACAGTAGGAGATTTCTTTGTCCAACAACGGCTTCAGCAGAGCGATGTGGATCTAATGATTGCCAAGAAGGGCGACAAGCTTGACGAGTTGAAAATCATTGTGGAGGATGCTCCTGAGCACACAGAGAATCTGGGGTTGGATGAAAGCAAACTAGAGCAGCGGCTCGAAGAAGGGATTCGCTACTGGCGGCGCGGGCCGCGAGAACTTGACGCCGACTCTCTAACTGCAATATATAGGCTTCGCAATGGACAGTTGTGCAGAGATCTCCAAACCTGTCACGCCGCGCTGATAACGACAAACTCAGCACTAGTCAACGTTAGCTTGGATTATTTTAATGAAGAATTCGGTGAAAAGGGCGCACCTCTATGCGTGCTTGATTCACCACTTACGGCCCTAGTCTGGTTGATGAATCCAAGTCAAGTTGACGATCTCCCACGAAAACAAATAATCGCTACAAGCTATGTGACTCTGAATGTGTCCAATGAGGTTTGGCGCAAGTACTTGGAGGAAATAGATCGGCTCAAAGAAGAGGGTGAGTTTACTGAGGAAGACATTGCTCTGGCTACATCAACGTACGCCGCACACAAAGAGTTAATGCGACATACAATCGATGACACTGCCTACGCCGAGGGAACCGCTGTACAGATTCTTGAGCGAGCACGACAAGTAGAGCGTGCCGATGTTCAGCAGAAGCTGGAACTGAGTACAGAAAAGCATGACGAGGAACGGAAGCGACGAGTTCAAGCAGAAGAAGCAACAAAGCAGGAGCGTAGTAGGACGAAGATGATGGAGAGGGAAGCTGAAGATGCCAAGGATGCACATCTAGCTCGCCTTGAAGATGTCAAGGAAGCTCATCTAGCTCGCCTTGAAGATGTCGCAAGCTTGATGGCAAGCATTGTTTCCTGGGCCATGTTCGTTTTGCTAGCTGTTCTTGTTGTGATAGGCACCGCATTAACAACCAAGGGGCTTCTTCCGAGTGACTGGTCAAATTCAATTCCATGGATATTAACGATTGCCGCATCGCCGATTGTTGTCATAACATTTGGCTTGGTCTTGCTCAACACTATTTTTGACTTGTCACTTCCCGATTTACGAAGCAAGATTCAGCGACTTTTGAAAAAGTGGTTGTACAAAGTCATCTCAAGAATATTTTCTCCCAGTTAAACCGGAGCTAGATTCAACGGCTTTGGAAAATGCTCCATGTAGCATCGTCATCGATTTTCTTGGGGGTGTCCGTTAGCCTCTGTCACAGACCTCACGATCGAGTTTGGTCTGTATGGCGTAGCCTCGGTATTTTCTAGCAGTTGTTTCTATTTCGTGATGGGGGCGTTTTGGGGTCACTCAATCTGGGTTACGGAGTCATCGCTAGTCCCCAGAGTCACTTAAATCCTCATCAACAAGCGACTCACAAGACTAGTCGGACCCCTCTTCCCCCTCGTCGTTTTCTCGTAATGAAGGGGTCACGGGTTTAAAGTCTCTTATCGGTTTCGAAGGTGCTAGTGGCAGCATTTTCAAGTGGCATCGAATTCGACTAATTCCCAGCCGGACGGCAGCGCTGAACCTTCACTCATCTGAGACTCACCAATAAAAGTGAGTGCTTCCCAACCAAAGATCGAGGCGCGATGGACAAGACCATCTAAACCATCATCCTCCTTGAATTGTGGATCGTTAACAAAACGTAGTAGATTGGGCAGTTCAATTAGGCGCTGCCTACTTCGATATACGATCCAACCGGAAAATGGAACGGTACCTAGTATTTTTGCCCTGGCCCCATCTAGCGCTGTGTCGTAGGCCTTAATTCCGTGATCCAAGTAGTAAAGACCCAACGCTATCTTCCAAAGCGCTCGAGTAATACGTGACATGTGCTGTTTTGTGATGGTGTGACCGATCCCTGAAAATCTAAGCTTGTCGCCCGGTTCCAGCGTCTCGTAGCTCCGATCACTTGTCGTTGGAGTCTGGCTTACCATCACGAGGACGTTTTCGCCCTCGCGGCGCATATGAAGATTGGACAGGTTCACCTTTGGTTGCTTTTCATCCTTTCCCTTCACGCCGATCAGGACTCTCAGAGATGCAATCAGCTTGTCATTTGCCAGCGTACTGTCGAGCATCGATAAGGGACCATGATTACACGTATCACAAACGACACCTCTCGGGATAACAGCGAAATCTTTACTGCCTAGCGATTCCGTGACGACATGCTCAGGTCTACGAAACTCCCTATCTGTCCTAAGGCAATACAGACAGCCTCTTGGGTGGCGATGAGCGTCGCCTGAGCTGGGTAGCATCTGAGGTTCCTTGGGGCTCATACTGCACTAATCTGAGTTCGAACTATCTATTTTCTGGTGGCATCTAATCGAGTCCTTGCGAGTAGTCTAGTGCTACGGCTCTCAACCAAAAGAAATGGTGACATTTCGGTGACATCAAGCCACTAACCAGCACTCAAGCGCACTCTAAGACCGCTTCCTGGATCTACCTGATTTACAGGGATAAGTTGAGTGCTCGTTAGCCCTCTTGAGTGCTGTTGAAAACCTCCAGCAGCCCTGATAAGGATGAGGTCCCAGGTTCGAATCCTGGATCACCCACTTGGTGTTCATGGGGAATCTGAGCTTGAACGTTGGCTTAGAAACCAGCTTGAGGGGACTTTTTCCGTCGAGCCCTGCCGATCTCGATCTCTGTAGACGCCCGTTTGGTTGGGTCCAGCTCATCGATCACATGAGCGTAGGTGCGGGGGCATACCTGCGCATAATGACCCGCCTGCTGGGCCACATAAGCCACGGAGTGCCGCGAGCCAACAAGGAGCTTGGCACTCGATCGCCTACGACCTGCCGTTCACGATTCATCGTCTGGCGATTGTATCGCTCGTCCCTCGCAAGCGAACCCTTGTTGAACTCTTATTCGAAGACGCTCGGAGGGCCGAACCCAACGACGATGACAACAAATCGACCGCGTTTCGCGCCACCCGAGCGTCGGTGCTCAGTGGTCGTAGGGCTTCTGGAGGGGCGGTTGGTGTCAGCGCGGAACGTTTTGGTGGGAGCCACTTGAAGAATATCCTCAACTATTCGCGGCCAGCCGTCGGTCGGACCGGGCGTCGCATCGATTCCCAAGTCCAGTCGCAGTGTGCGAGCCATCTCTCCTGCGAGGGATCGCTTCTTCCCGAAGCCCGGCCCTCGTTTTAGGGGCAACGCATCGAATGAATCCCTCGGCCACGCCGACGCATTCGGGATGATCCCGAACTGCGCCGCGTCACATGGCCCGGGTGACGGTGTACGCGGGAAGGGTCCTGGAAGTCCCGCAAGCATCGAGGCTGCGGACCACTCAATGGGAGGCCATTCGGCGAACAGAGCTGCCTGTCGAGTAGGGCCCGATACGGAGGGCGAGCGCAGTACCACCGCTCCTACCTTCATCTGCAGCAGCAGTGCCTGGCGTTCCTTGAGGCCGCCTGTCTTATGACGTTCCCCGACCAGAAGCAAATCACCGATCTCCACTGACGGACGAGGTCGGTGCCTCCAAGTCGGCGTCACCTTGAACGGGTTGCCATGCACGAGAGCGGTCTGAACGGACACTGAGAGAGCCAGCCTCTTTCTACGCACGCACTTACGCAGATCCGATGCAAGGTTGACCGCCACGAGGGCGTGGAAGTTCTCGATCCAATCGACCTCACTGGGCCCTACCTTCGTTGGAGTAGCAGTTGCACGTGCATCCTCCGCTATTCGCGACAAGACGTCTCTGAACGGATTTTGCAGGGACGGGTAGAGTGCTGCCACAAGAAGGAGTATATCCGCCAAGCTGGCCCTGGCTCATGGAGCCGACGTTTTCTTGCCGGGTCAGGCCACCACGCCTTCTATTCCATTAAACAAGTAGATACCACAAGAGTCCACGCGCCTCTTTACAAGCAGACTGAATCACAAGCGTGCTGTTTGCAGCCTCAAACATCTCTGATAAGGATGAGGTCCCAGGTTCGAATCCTGGATCGCCCACTTATGTTGATTGGATCTCAACGACCGTCCAGGTGCGAGCATCACAGAATCATGCTCGCAATATGCTCGCACTTTCTTAGATTTGCTCAAAAAATCCCTGCAAAATGAAACTGGGCCTTGCGTAGCCTTTCGTGCCCTTGCATAGACGCAAAACCACTTGCTTCGTAGCCTTGCGTAGATTTTCGTCCTCTGCTTGACTAAAGCGGGCGACGGGAATCGAACCCGCCCTTAGAGCTTGGAAGGCTCTAGTGCAACCACAACACTTCGCCCGCACCAACCAAATCATAACCTCTAGCTGGAACAATCATGAACAGCGCGGCGCCCCGTAGGGCACCGGCCGCATTAATTTTGAGTCGGAAGTTAACTATCGCCTAAGCTGCGCTCTGCCACCGCTCAAGACCGGGGAGCATCGCCTGTATTCGCTCCTTAGCCTGCTCAAACGTCACGCTTGGGTCCATTTCCGACCAGCCCCTTGAGGCCGTCTCGGCCATCTGCTCCATTGTCATATCCGGCTCCGTGAAGGCACCGCTCTCGTAGCAGAACTTGCAGTACTTGCTTGACGCCGAACCGTCCTCCTCCGTTCCAAACTCAATCGCCATTGGCATGGGTGCGCCGCATGACTGACAGGGCTGACCCTCCATCTGAGCTTCCATTTCACCAACCCCCTTCTGGGCGAGAGATACTCACATCTGACGATCCCACATTAGAAGATTGTGGGACGGATATCCACCCATAATCAACAGCGGCTATACACCATGAATCCTTGAGCCTGACGGCCGACTTGTAAAAGGATGTCATGCTGTTTTCTCGAAGGGTGCTCATGTTTCAAGGGTTCTGCACTTATGGAGCAGCGAGCAAGCACAACGGGGGTTTCTGCAGCGACTAATTCAAAGGTCGTGGTTCCACGCTGGATACAGCTTGTATCACTGCCGCTGCTTCTGATCGTTGCCTGGATAGTGGCGATCAAGGCGGGCCAGGTCATGATCATGTTTCTGGTCGGAGCGATCATCGCATTGCTCTTGAATCCGATAGTTCATGCCATCTCGCGCCGTGGAATTCCCCGCGGCGTCGTGATAGCCGCCGTCTATACGGCCTTTGTCGCTCTGATGACCGTTCTTGTCGTCGTCTTGGTGAACGTTGTGGCCGATCAGGTGAGAAGCCTCGCGAAGGCCTTCCCCGATCTGGTCAGATCGGCAACTCACGACATACAGAACCTGCAGAGCTGGCTCGACAAACGGGGGATCAATATCCACCTGATCGGGACCAGTGACAACACTCTCGACGATATTGAACAGGGACTTGCCAATCGAGCGTCAGATATTGCGAGCTTTACCGGTGGTTTCGTCAACTTGGTTGCCAGCGCCCTCTTTCACCTCTTTATAGTCTTCATCACCTCGGTCTACATGCTGGTCTACGGTCCGAAAATGGCGGAGACTGTTCGGCGCAAGCTACCTCCGATAAAGAAGCCTGAGGACGATTTTCCCCACCTGCTGCAGAAGGCTGTATCCAACTATGTAATCGCCCAGTTTTTCCTCTCCCTGATAATGGGTACTGCGGCGGGTGTCGGTCTCTGGGTCTTCGGAGTCACTGATATCTTCCCGGACGGCGAAAAATACGCTCCGCTGTTCGGTGTCTGGGTATTTTTCATGGAGTTCGTGCCGTATATCGGTCCCTGGTTGGGAGCGGCTCCTGCGCTGATCGTTGGACTCATCACCGATCCGATATCTGCTCTTTGGATTGGGATCTTCTTCCTGGTGCTGGTCGAGTTGGAAGGCCACTTGCTTGCTCCGGTTATCTTCGGCAAGACGCTGCGCATCAACCCACTGCTGGTGATCTTCGCCCTGCTGACCGGAATGCTCATCTACGGACTGATCGGCGCGCTTCTGGCTCTTCCTGTCGTGGCAATGCTGCGTGCAATGATCCTTTACGGCACAGCTCACTTCGTCCTGCAGCCGTGGGGCGCACCGCTTACCGCGGGCGGCTTTGTCGGTACCGGCTCGACAGAGAGCGCGCCTGGTGTCGGCTGTCCAAGCTGTGGTGCGACGGTAACCGCAGGCAGACGCTCATGTGTGAACTGCGGAACCGAGCTGAACGACTGAACGCTGGATAGGGAATTGCTTTATCCGTTATCTTCCTCGCGCGGTGCACGACGGGTGCGCTTGAGCTTGGCCTTGCGACTTTTATCTTCAAGCCGCCTTTGACGCGCAGCCCTGCTCGGTTTCGTCGATCTTCGTTTGCGGGGCACCACCAGTGCAGCTTTCAATCGCTTGCTCAGACGCTCGAGTGCCAGCTCACGGTTGCGTGCCTGACTGCGATAGTCCTGTGCGACTGCCGTCACGCGAGCACCAAGCCGATCCACAATGCGCCGTTTCTGCTCATCTGTCAACGAAGCGGACGCGCCTACGTCAAACACAGCCTCGATCCGCGAGGCCGTCACGTTTGCGTGTTGCCCTCCGGGGCCGGAGGAGCGACTTGCCTTCAGCTCAATCTCGGCAAGCGGTATCGCCACACCCTCTTTTACCTGAACAGGATCATCAATGCCCATTGTGGATCACTTCCCACCTTACATCGTGCCCCAGCACGAAGAAGCAACGAATCCTTACGACTCGTTGCCCGTGGCGCTATTTAGCGCCTAGCTCCTCCATCGCTTTGGTGAAGCGATCTTCGATCTCTGACTCCGATCCTCTAGAAATGTGAATCGTGAACTGTCCGTACGTCCAGACGGCACCGTGGGCACTGGTTGGCCTTGTAGCGGTCTCGAAGTCGGTTACCGCTCTGTCTCGCGCTTCTTTCGAGCTGTAAGCAGTGACGGTTACCCCGCCCTCCTGCTTGCTGCCGGTGCAACTCGGGAATGCGACGTCTATGCGTTGCCTGTCAACAGCGCCGGGCACTTTGTCGCTGTCTCGTTGCACTATCTTGCAGATCACCAGTCCCTGGTTCTCCAGTGCCGAGCTGATCTCGTCAATATTGCGCTGCTCGAAGCTTGCACGGTCAGAGCCGCATCCTGCAAACACCACTAATAGCGCCCCAAGTGCGATACACGAATATCTCAGTCGCATGTCGAAATCCGCAAGTATACGTTCAGTCTGTCTGACCCCTGTTCCAAAATCACGAGGCCCAGTGTATAGTGCGACGGGTTAAGGGGCAAGGTGTATGGCTGAACAGACATCGCAGGTCACAAAGAATAATGGGGGGCCTAACTCCAAGCGCGTCCTAGGCGTCTTCGCAATTGCGATGATCACCGTCGCGCTGGTTGCCAGCCTCCGCGGGATGCCCAGTATGGCCGAATACGGCTTCTCTTCGGTCTTCTTCTACATTCTGATCGCCCTCGTCTTCTTGGTCCCTGTCGCCCTCGTCTCGGCGGAGCTCGCCACAGGCTGGCCCAGGGAGGGTGGCGTATACGTCTGGGTCTACGAGGCATTCGGCGAACGGTGGGGCTTTCTTGCCATCTGGCTCGAGTGGATCGAGAACGTAATCTGGTTTCCAACGGTTCTTTCATTCACTGCCGGGGCCGTTGCGTACATAATCGATCCGGATCTTGCCAAGAACCACTGGTTCCTGATTGTCGTGATGCTCTCGGTCTACTGGATGGCGACGCTTGCAAACTTCCGAGGGATGAGGTTCTCGAGCCTGATCAGCACTGTTGGCGTGATACTCGGCACTGTCGTCCCCGGCATAATTCTCTTCATCTTGGCTGCTCTCTGGCTGATCGAGGGCAAAGAGGTTCAGATAAGCATGGGCATCAAAGACCTTGTCCCAAGTTTCTCCCATATAAACACGTTGACGATCGCAGCAAGCGCATTCCTTACGTACGCCGGGATCGAGGCCGTCGGCGCACACGCAGAAAACGTTAGAGACCCGGGCCGCGACTACCCGAAGGCGCTTTTCATCTCGGTGATCATGATCTTGTTGATATTTATTCCGGTGACCCTGGCGATAGCGATCGTGGTTCCACAGAGTGATCTATCCCTTGTCTACGGGCTGATGCAGGCGTTCAAGGATTTTCTTGACGGGTTCGGCATGGGCTGGGCAGTGCCGATTCTGGCAGCGCTGACCGCGATCGGCGCTATCGGGATGATCAGTACCTGGATCGTCGCACCGACAAGAGGTATGCGCGCAGCGGCAAGACGCGGTGACCTTCCGACTCTGTTCGGCCGAGCGAACGAAGAGGGTATACCCGTACCGATTCTGATAGCGCAAGCGATCATGGTCACGCTTATCGCGTTGATGTTCGTTTTCATGCCCGGCATAAGCAGCGTCTACCTGATGCTCACCCTGTTAACGACACAGCTCTACGTCTTGATGTACATCATCATGTACGCAGCGGCGATAAAGCTGCGTGCGTCCCAGCCAGATGTGCACCGATCGTACAGAGTCCCAGGCGGCAAACCGGGGTTGTACATAGTGACTTGCGGAGGTATCTTCTTCTGCGTCGTTGCAATCATCATCGGCTTCTTCCCGCCGTCGCAGATCAAGACCGGCAACGATACGACTTGGTTTATCGTGATGGGTGGTGGATTCGTGTTCTTCACGATCCTGCCGATGATCATCTACAAGTTCAGAAAGCCGGGTTGGAAGACAGAAGATTTCCAGGTAGAAGAAACGTCTGAGAATCCATAGGGCCTAAAACAGTCATAGAAAGGCAGGGTCGGTAGCAAGTGAAAACCCAGGAGAAGTTCCCTGTTTTAATCATTGACAGCGAGTTGCGCGACGACAATGCGGGGGGAAGTGCAATCAGGGCTGTTCGTGACTACATCGAGGATGAGCATCTTTCCATTCTGGAGGCCACGACAGCCGAAGATGGAGAATTGATCATCGCCTCCAATCCAGGCATAAGCTGCGTTCTGGTTTCCTGGCTGTATGGGCCATTCGATGAAAACCCGAGCACAGCTGCAGAGCTTATCCAGCGTGCCCGCGCGCGCAACAGCCAACTGCCCATCTTCCTGATGACAGAGCGAGTACACATGGAGAAGATCCCGCTCGATGTGATCCAGGATGTCACCGACTACATCTGGAAACTTGAGGATACCCCCGACTTCATCGCCGGCCGCGTAACCGCTGCAGCCAAGAACTACTTACGCGAGATCATGCCGCCTTTCTTCGGAGAGATGGTCCGCTTCGCCGAGGAGCATGAGTACTCCTGGCACACGCCCGGCCACAGCGGCGGCACGGCTTTCTTGAAGTCTCCAACAGGCCGTGCATTTTTCTACTTCTACGGCGAGGAGATGCTGCGCTCTGATCTATCCGTCTCGGTTCCCGAGCTGGGCTCGCTGATGGAGCACACAGGAGTTGTCGGCGAGGCCGAGCGAGCTGCCGCAAAAGCCTTTGGCGCCGACGACACCTACTTCGTCACCAACGGTACCTCCAGCGCCAATAAAATGGTTCTGCACAGTTGCGTAACCCACGGTGACGTCGTACTGGTTGACAGGAACTGTCACAAGTCACTTCAGCATGCGCTCACGATGACCGGCGCCACACCGGTGTACCTGATTCCATCGCGCAATCCCTTCGGGATCATCGGGCCAATTCACCCGGACGAGTTCAAGCCGGAGTCGATCAAGAAGAAGATCGCGGAAAACCCGCTGATCGATGACAATGATGTGCGTCCGGCACTCGCAGTGGTGACCAACTCGACCTACGACGGGCTCTGCTACGACGTCGATGGAATCATGAGCCTTCTCGGCCAGAGCGTGGACCGTGTTCATTTCGACGAGGCGTGGTTTGGCTACGCCGCGTTCAACGATCTCTACAACGGTCGCCACGGAATGTATCCCGGCTCCGGCGGAACAGACGGCCCAACGGTGTTCGCGACCCAGTCAACCCACAAGCTGCTGGCAGCTCTGTCACAGGGCTCGATGGTTCATGTAAAGCAGGGTAAAGCGCCCGTCGAGTTCGACCAGTTCAACGAGGCGTTCATGATGCACACCTCGACATCGCCGCAGTACAGCATCATCGCTTCGCTGGATGTCGCCACCAAGATGATGGCCGACAATGGCGGCAAGATCCTGACTGACGGCCCGATCGGCGAGGCTGTCGTCTTCCGCAAGCAGATGCTGAAGATATCTGAAGAAATGTCAGATGGTGACTCCTCATGGTGGTTCGATATCTGGCAGCCGGGCCAGGCACCTCAGTCAAAGGGTGGGAAAGAAGTTAACTTTTCCGATGTTCCCGTTGCGACCCTGGAAACCGAGCCCGGAAGCTGGACACTGGATCCCGATGACGACTGGCACGGATTCGAAGGCCTGGAACAAGACTGGTGCATGCTTGACCCGATCAAGGTGACGATCAGCACGCCGGGGATGAACCTTGACGGCAGTCTCATGGACTGGGGGATCCCTGCCGCGATCGTCTCGAGCTTCCTGAACACGAAGGGCATCGTCGTTGAAAAAACGAATGTTTACTCGTTCCTTGTTTTATTCTCGATGGGGATCACCAAGGGAAAGTGGGGAACGCTCGTCACCGAGTTGCTTGCATTCAAGAGGTTCTACGACGATGACGCACCGCTGGACGAGGTATTCCCCGATCTCGTAAGCGATTACCCGGATGCCTATGGCGGCGAGTCACTTCAGCAGTTCTGCGCCGATATGCACGACTTCCTCAATAAGGCCGAAATAAGCGATCTGCTGGTGAATGTCTTTGCCGATCTGCCCGTTCCCGAAATGACACCGGCAGATGCCTATGCCAAACTGGTCCGCGGTGAAGTGGAGGAGGTTCCCGTTGAAGAGATGGATGGCCGCACCGCCGCCGTAATGCTGGTCCCTTACCCTCCGGGAATACCGATCTTGATGCCGGGCGAGCGAGCCGACTCGAGCAAGGACCGCATCCTCGACTTTCTGATAATGCTGCAGAATTTCGACCTGCGCTTCCCCGGATTCGATCACGAGATCCACGGGGTCGAGATGAAAGAGAAAACACCCGGAGAGCGGAAGTACTTTACATACGGCATTAAATAGCGCGGCTCACTGTCTGCCGCGAGCCATCAACCCGATCTCTCGTTCGACTAGAGATCCATCACCACGTTTCTGCAAATATGACCGGGTATGAAAAATGCGTAGGAGCACGATGAGAATCATCGTGCTCCAGTCCCCGCTACGCAGTCCCCTGACGCTTATGTGAGTTGTTCAATCTCCCGACTTCCCAACCAGTATCGACAGGTTCGCCGCATTGTTTAATTACACATAATATTTCTGGACATCTGTCCAGAGCCACTTGTCGTTCGTCCAGATCTACACCTCTGACTGTATAGTTGAGCTGCATGCAGGAGGTCCTTCCCGGCATATTCCACTGGACTGCTCTTCACGAGAAGTTAAAGATCGAGGTGAGTTCGTACTACCTTGTCGACGAGGGTGTACTGATCGACCCGATGATGCCCGCTGAAGAGATCGAGTGGTTTCGCAAACAAAACCCTCCGAAACACATCCTGCTCACCAACCGCCATCACTATCGCCACAGCTCCAAATTCGTCGAGGAGTTCGGCTGTGACATCCTTTGCCACAGCTCCAGTCTGCACGAGTTCACGCATGGAGAGCAAGTTCAGCCGTTTGAGTTTGGCGACAAGCTGCCCGGGGAAATCGAGACACATGAGGTTGCAGCGATCTGCCCAGACGAAGCGGCGCTCCTCATCCCGCAGTTCACAGGTGTCATCGCAATTGCCGACGGCGTGATTCGCATGCAGGACGGGCCACTTGTATTTGTCCCGGATTTCCTCATGGGCGACGATCCCGAGGAGGTCAAGAAGGGTTTAACCGCCTCCTATCAAAATCTGCTGGCGCTTGACTTCGACCATCTACTGCTTGCACACGGTGAGCCTTGGATCGAGGGAGGCAAAGCTGCACTGAAGCAGTTTGTTGAGAATCCACGGTCGTTTGAGACTACGTAGGAGCGGTAGCTCTGGAACGTCCTGCTCCACCTAATCAGAGTCTGATGGTGAAGCATCGGCATGTCGGACCCTAAACAGCCGCTGCTCTCGTTTAACACCTTTCAGTTTGCGCTCACCGGCTCGCGACCAGTGAAAGCGATCCTTGTCTGCCACCATTCTTGCGCTGTCAATTACCAATACGCTGCCGGGTCTGGCTATTTCTGTGACCCTACTGGCAACATTGACGGTGGCTCCGTACCAGTCGCCATGGCGTCCAATCGCAGGGCCATAAGCGACGCCGGCGCGAAGCGCGGGCAGGTCATGATCTCCGGCGGAGATGAGCTCAACAAGGTCGATTACTTGATCGAGCAGCGTGTCGGCGCATGTAGACACCAACATCACGCCATCGCCCATGGTCTTTACCAATTGGACCGGGAGTGAGGTGTGCTCGCGCGCAAGCGCAGCAAGCCGCATGACGATGCCGCCCAGTTCATCTATTTCCACCCGCTCTCCCAGACGCGTGAATCCGACCAAGTCCGCGAAGGCAACCGCCATATCCTGGCCCATGATTGAACCTTCGGCTCGCTCGGCCTCGGTCACCATGTCGTGCCGTATCAATTCCAACATATGGCGTTCAAGTTGCTGCTCGAGCATAGGCAGCACTTTCGGAAGCAGGAATTTGATCCCCTCAATGAAACGAGCCGCCAGCTCCTGCTCGCTGACCCCGGCTTCAATATAAGATTCAGCGGCCAGGCGTCTAAATGCAGATGCAAGGGTAGACATCGTCTGCCCAACGACGAAGGAGTTTTCGATCATTCCCTCTTTTAATAACCCGGCATCGTAGAATGCCTTCGTTGCTTGGCTGGCGCGGAGATCCGTATCCGTGAAGGCCTTTTCATCCTTGTCGGGAAAGGTAAGTCCCGAGGCCCTCCAGATATCTTCCAGGAAATCGATATCCAACCCCGCCTTCTCGGCTAGCTCCTGCTGGTTGTATTTTGCTTTACTGGCAAGCGTAAGCTCCACCGGAAGAACCGCTAGACGCTCTCCTGCGATAGCGTCACGGATCTGCTCCTCATCCGCGCCCATAACCAGCAGCATCTCCAGCATTCTCTTCCGAGAATTTTTCTCGTCTTCGCCTAGACCGGTGTAGAGATCCGGATCACTTAAATCCATAGTGCTGAAGTATCACGCTTTTTTTCTGTTTCCGCGTGAATCATGACGCAACTCACAAACCGAGCAGAACGAATGGCTTTTCTAATACGGGGCAGCCAGGACTCGAACCTGAAAGCCGGCTGCAAAACCCCTACTCGCTCGATACAGCTTGGCGCAAGCTTTCTATTAGTGGCGGCAAGTCCTGACTAACGACCTGCCAGAGGACATCGAAGTCGACCTCATCGTACCCATGGATCAACCGATTCCGAAGACCCACAATCTGTGACCAGGGTATTTCGGGATGAGCCGTACGCTCTGCATCGGGTACATGGCTCGCTGCTTCGCCGACAATCTCCAGTAGCCTGACCAGGGACAGGTTCAACATCCGTTCTTCGTCGAGATCCTGCCGCTGCTTCCCTTTGGCCAGACTAACCGCTTCCTGCGCAGAATCGAGCATGTGACGCAATCTGACGTCGGCGCTATGCCGCGTCATATTGAACCTCAGCCTCTTCTAACACGTCATCGCGAAAGTAGCGACTCAGAAATTGTGGTGTGTTGAGATCTACCTTGCGCCCAACAATGTCCGAAAGCTCCTGCTCAATTTTAAAAAACGCCAGCCCGGGAACGTGGCCGGGATCAAACTCAACCAAGACGTCGACGTCGCTGTCAGGACCGAAGTCATTCCTGAGAACCGATCCGAAGAGAGACAGTTTGCTGATGTGGTGCTTACGACAGAAATCGGCCAACTGCTGCTTTCCTATGCTGACGTTCTGAAAAGAGAGATCGACCTCGCCTCCAAGAGCGAGCGCAATCCGTTGAAGCGTTGAGATGCGGCAATCTGTCAAGCCCTGCTCGATGCGAGCAAGTGCGGAACGCGAAGTACCCACCCGCCTCGCCAACTCAGCCTGGGATATTCCCATCGCCATACGCCTCTCCGCCAGGGAGCGCTGGAGCAAAGGCAGATCGGCCACCTCTTTTACCCCCTGTCGGCCACCGGGACGCGTAGGTTCCACTTTGTCATTCAACTGATCTGGTTCGTTGCGATTTATCATGACGTTCATACTGTACCTAATTAGGTACATGTTGTATAGCGCAAGCCAGAGGTCTCGTTTTTTAACGGGGCAGCCAGGACTCGAACCTGGAACCGCCGGTTTTGGAG
>SDBU01003674.1_pt1 | contig 19388 bp, 19 predicted proteins | sample 2277071 | NCBI WGS metagenome assembly SDBU01 (sample SAMN10397929, study PRJNA504765) | marine sediment metagenome | isolation source: marine sediment core GS08_GC12, 126 cmbsf | place: Arctic Ocean: Gakkel Ridge, Loki's castle | collected 2008 | reverse complement strand
GGGATGGTGCGGGTGGGGCCGGTGCATTACAACACGGTGGAAGAGATCGAGAGGTTTGGAGAGGCACTGGGGGAGATTGCTATTTCCAAAGATAAATAAAGAAGCAAAACATTAAAATTCCCTATCCCTGCAGCAAGCTACGGCGCATTACGGAATTTTGCCCTTACGGGACGGATTTTAGAAAAGCTCGGAACCCTCGTAGCAAGCTACTGGGTATTCCAATAAGAATAGCCTTATTTCAATTTGCAACCCAGTGAGTCTTGGAGACAAACCTATGAAATCCTGAAGGCTGGGAATCGTTGGATCCAATGAGGATGATAGATCATATCCCAATCGGGTATTTGCCATATTTGTGTCCTGCGAGCAGCATTGCTTTATAGTTGTCGAGGGGGATATATTCGGTCACTGAGTTGCTGGTGCTCAAGATATAACCCCCACCTGGTGCGAGATCACTGATGCGCTTGATCACAAGTTCTTCTACGTCCGCTGGCTTACCACGCGAGAGAGGGAAATCCATGTTGATATTTCCCAGGAGAGCCAGGCGATCGCCATACTCCTCTTTGACCTGGTTGATGTCCATAGCATTGGGATCGATTGGATGAATGCCTGAAAAATTTGCGTCAATCACATCATCCAATAATGTTGTTATATCCCCATCACTGTGAAATATCATCGGTTTACCCAGCTGCTGGCAAATTCGTCCCATTTTCTTGTACCAGGGGAAGACGTATTCCCGCAGATGTTTTGGGTTAACCAATGGTCCGCTATTACCAGCCATATCATCAGGATGCCAGATAGCGCCCACGTTGGGATGCCCTACAACCCGTTCGAAAACTTCTAATTGCAAAGGAATGATCTTGTCATAAATCATTTCCACCAGCTCAAGATCCTTCTTTATATTCTTATAAAAAGTCTCAGCCCCTTGTAAAAGCCAATTGGCAGTGTACAGCTTGCCAATAATCACGATGATCTTCATACCATCCGGGAGTAAATTGGTTAAATCGTCAAGGATTCCCAGGTCCATATCCTCCACGACCGGAAACGGGTAGGAGATAAATTCATCGCGCGTGGTTATCACCCCTTTCGTGTTCGCCGCCCAGGTGCGCTCAGTGTAAGCATGATCATAGATACTGAAACTTTTCGCAGCTTGACCCCCAAGAGCTCGGCCAGGATCGACGATGCTCATGGCAATTGGATAATAATCGTATCCTGCCTGGGTGAAGAACTCGATATGATCTGCATGGTTCCGTGCGGGACGTCCAAGAAAAGCAGCCCGGATATCTGATTCAATAATGAATTCTGCAAAAGGCAGCCGGTCTGGTTCTTGTCGGTTTAGCGCAGTGACCAATCTTTGGAAATCGGGTCGTCTCCCGCTTAAAGGAAAATTTAAGTCCTTTTTTTGATTGGTGGACATGCTGCCTCTTTTTCCCAAGGAAGCCATCCTTGGTTTGGTGGGGGTGGCTCTCGATTTTCTAATCAATTTCCCAGGAGTATGTTACAAAACTGTGGTTTCCAACATATTATACCGTTATTATATAGTTAGTTTGTGATATCTATCCACATAATTCAAGATGTTAATGTTAATTATAACACTGTATATGATATAATTGTGTTATATATATCATTTGTATGTTATTACACGAACTTTCGTTTGCATATCGTAATCGTCGGATCATACGTAGGACAAGCTCAACACAAGCTTTAGGTACGCCTAGATGACAAATAAGAATTCTCAACATGCTTCGGAAATTAATCTAGAAAAATATGGGCCATCTCGCAGGCAGAAATGGATCACAGAATATATTCTTGAGCAGGGTTCCCTGGTCGTTGATGAATTAAGTGAGCAGTTCCAGGTGAGTCGGATGACCATCCATAGAGATCTGGATGAATTGGAAGGCCAAGGGGTTCTTCGTAAAGTTAGGGGTGGGGCAACTGTACATCCTTCATATTTGTTTGAAAGCGATATTCGCTTCCGTCTAACTGCTGCGACTATTGAGAAGGAAGCCATTGCCAGGTATGCATTGTCTTTCGTTGAACCCGGGCAGGTAATTCTCCTCGATGATTCCACCACGACGATCGCCTTAGCTCATCTATTAAAAGAAGTCAAACCCCTGACTATAATCACAAACTGTTTGCGCATCATGGACATTATGCGTGAGGAGAATGATATCCGTCTAATTTCATTGGGTGGTGAGTACCTGCCAAGATTTGACGCCTTTACCGGACTAATTTGCGAGAAAGCCATCAACTCCCTGCGCGCAAACTTGCTGTTTATGTCTGTTTCTGCGGTCTCACGTTGTGTTGCCTACCATCAAGAACAGGAAATTGTGAAGGTCAAGCAAGCCATGATGAATTCGTCCGCAAGGAAGATTCTCCTGGTTGATAACACGAAGTTCGGAAAAGTGGCATTGCATCATCTCGCCCCTCTCGAAGAATTCAACCTGGTTCTGATAGATTCCGGAGTGCAAAATAATCATCTGGTTGATTTGAAAAACGCTCAGATATCCTATAAGATCGTCAATCTTTAGGATTTGTAATCACTTTGGGACAGCTACAGATATTATTATGTCAAAGAAAATCATCATTGGATCGGACCATTTTGGACTGCCGCTCAAGAATCAAATCCGTGATTACCTGGCTGAGAATGGCTATACCGTTGAAGATATTGGCACCAATTCAGAAGATCCGGTGGATTACCCAGATATTGCTGAGCGCTTAGCGGGTGAGATTTCGGTTGGTCGCTACGAACGGGGAATTCTAATTTGTGGCACGGGCGCGGGTATGGCCATTGTCGCCAATAAGGTCCCAAATGTTCGGGCAGTTGCGGTTTACGATCCGTATACTGCTGAACGAGCAAAAGCGAGCAATAACGCTCATGTAATCACTCTGGGTAGCCAAACCATAGGAGTGGAAGTCGCTAAAAAACTGGTTGATACCTGGCTGGAGGCAGAATATAAAGGCGGAAGATCAGCTCCGAAAGTCGAAAAAATGGAACAGATCGATCATAAATACCGGACAGCAGCAGGTAATTAATCAGAGTTCTGACCAAAGGAAGTGTTAGATGAATGGAAAATTTCTTATTGCTAGTGAGCTTGAACCTGTGCACCTTGATTGGGGTGTGCAGCATTGGTTCAGTGATCCTCAGACAACCGGTGCTAAAGAATTGGTTGTTGTCTCGATAGAGATATTGCCTGGCTTTGGTCACAATTTCCACAAACATCCCAATCAGGAAGAAAGCATATTTGTGTTAGAAGGAGAGATCGAGCAATGGCTTGGAACTGAAAAGAAAATTTTAAAGAAAGGTGATTCAGCGTTCATCCCTACAGGAATGGTGCATGCTTCCTTTAATATTTCTGACAGCCCAGTCAAAGCGCTGGCAATTCTAGGACCTTGTATTGGCGAGGAAGGATACGAACTTGTGGATGTGAGTGACCAGACGCCCTGGAATGAATTGCGTGGTTGAGAATCATCGGGACTTCATTAAACCAGCAGAGATCTATCCAATCTCATCCATTATAGAGGAACATTCCCGTAGATATCGGGGAAAGGAGGTATTAGGGAAAGATAAATTTGTACGCTCATCTAGATACTAGAAGATGTTATAGAGATAAGCTCAAAAAAATGATAAGGAGAAGGGTAAAATGCGTAAGATAATTTTATTCACGATGCTGATTGCAGCATTACTCATAGCTTTGGCAGCCTGCCAACCTGCAGCCACGGAAGCTCCACCTGAGGTGGAAGAACCCGCCCCTGCTGAGGAGGAAGAGGCTGCTCCTGCCGAGGAAGAAGAGGCTGCTTTAGAGCCAATCCGACTCGGCGTGCTCGCCCCCCTGTCCGGCGCTTTCGCCTGGATTGGTGAAGAGAACGTTATGGGGATAGAGATCGCCCTAGAGGAACTGAACTACGAGATCGCCGGGCGCCCCGTGGAACTGTTTATCGAGGATACTCAAATTGACCCGGACGTTGCTATCGAGAAGGCGCGTGCCCTGGTGAACCGTGACGATGTCCATTTCATCGTCGGACCTCTCAGTGGCAGCACGAGCCTAGCCGTTAAAGAGGCCTCATTCGAATGGCCCGATGTCACCGTTCTGCCGGGTGGGGCGGCGAACGATATCACGATGCGCGAAATCGTGCCGAACGTGTACCGCAACTCCTTTGCTGGCGGTCAGCCCTTGTACGCGCTGGCAGCGTGGATGCTCGATAATGGCTACGACTCGATCGCTACCATCGGTGAGGACTACTCCTTCCCATGGGACCAGATAGGCGGGTTTGCGTACGTCTACTGCGGGTTGGGTGGACGTATATCCGAGGCTTACTGGACGCCCATCGGTACTACCGACTACAGCTCGATCATCACCGACCTTGATCCGGACGATGTCGACGCCGTTCTGGTAGCCTATGGTGGGACCGACGCGGTCAACTTCGTAAATCAGTTTAGCGACTTTGGCCTGATCGGCAAGATCGACTTCATAGCCGGCTCGTCCTTTGGTGATGCAGGCGTTCTGGCTGAGGTGGGCGAACTGATGGATGGCACCGTTGGCGGGTCGATCTATTCCAGCACTCTCGAACATCAAGAGTTCAAGGACTTTGACGAGGCGTTCCGTGCCATGGAAGATCGACCTTCCACCCTGTTCGCCGAGAACTTCTACCGTGCCGTCAAGTGGATCGCCCTCGCCACCGAAGCCGTGGATGGCAATATAGAGGATGTAGATGCCTGGCGTGAGGCGCTCCAGAACACCGAATTCAACGCGCCGGCCGGTCACGTCAAGTTTGACGAGTGGCATAACCCTATCCAAGATACGTATCTCAACCGCGTCGAGTTCATCGACGGCGAGTGGATTAACGTGGTGTTTGAGACTATCCCCGAGGTGGGGCAGTATTGGACCTTCGAACCCGATGAGTTCGATGCCGCGCTACCGTTTGGTCGTGATAACCCAAGTTGCCCGTAAGACAAACAGGAGTCAACCGTGAATGCACTGTCAATAGATGGCGTGTCTAAACGGTTTGGCGGGCTTGAAGCAGTGCGGGACGTCCATCTGGACGTCCCGCAGGGCGAACGGCGCGCCTTGATCGGCCCAAATGGCGCCGGTAAGACCACGCTTTTTAACGTAATTGCCGGTGATCTGCCGGTTACCACCGGACACATTATCGTATTTGGTCAGGATGTCACCGGCATGCCGCCTCACCGGCGAGTTAAACTTGGCCTTACCCGCACTTACCAGACCTCAGCGCTTTTTGATACCCTGACGGTTGCCCAGAATATGTATCTTGGGGTCATCGGCCCCGCCGGCAGCAGGCACTTTGACATGTTGCGACTTGCTGAAAAGGATAGTGCGCATAATGAGCGCGCCCTTCAAGTAATCGAGACTGTGGGTTTGGGGGATCGGGCCACAACACGTACCGGCGACCTATCGCACGGTGAGAGACGCCAATTGGAAGTAGGGTTGGCGATAGCGTATAAGCCGCGCCTCATCATGCTTGATGAGCCGGCGGCTGGTCTGTCTCCAGAAGAACGACATGTCTTAATTGATTTGCTGAACTCCCTAAAACAAGACATCACGCTCCTATTGATAGAGCATGATATGGAGGTTGCGTTCAATGTCAGTGAGCGTGTTACAGTTCTTCATGATGGCAGCATCATCGTCGAGGGAACGCCAGAGGAGATCAGCGCCAATGATATGGTACAGAAGGTTTACCTAGGAGAGCGACTTGATGACTGATGTGCCTTTGTTGTCAGTAGAGGATATCCAAGTCTACTACAAAACGAGCCACGTATTGCAAGGTGTTTCCCTCACTCTGGATAGCGGGATAATCTCGATCGTCGGGCGCAACGGCATGGGCAAGACCACGTTGGTCAAGGCGATCATGGGTCTTGTACCGGCGAGAGAGGGAAGGATATTTCTGCGTGGTGAGGATATCACACACTTGAAGCCCTATGAGATCGGCTCTCGTGGTGTGGGTTACGTCCCACAGGGACGCGAGCTTTTCCCATCACTCAATGTCGAAGAACATCTCTTGCTGGCGGCAAGGGACGGCGTTGGAACCGGATGGGACTTGAAGCGAGTATATGAATTGTTCCCTCGCCTGCGCGATCGGACCAAGCAAGGCGGAGCATCACTCTCGGGTGGAGAGCAGCAAATGCTTGCTATCGGGCGCGCGCTTGTTACTAATCCATCATTACTCATCATGGACGAACCATCGGAGGGTTTGGCCCCCGTCATCCTCGACTCTCTAATCGAGACCATCCAGGCACTTTTAGAGACTGGCATCAGTATCCTGCTTGTGGAGCAGAACTTGCGTACTGCAACATCGTTGGTGGATGATCTGTACGTAATGGTTGCGGGCAGCATTGTCGCCAAGGTCAACGGGCAACTGTTGATGCACGACCAGGAGGCGAGAGAGAAGTACCTTGGAGTGGCGGTACAATGACCTCCGGGGGGACATTCGAAGAGTTCAAATCATTCGGCGTCCGGGAGGAATGCCCGGGAAAACGATGTATCGTGGGCGCGGGTCTTAAAATGTATCTCAGCTACCGGGAAACTATCGAGTGGCTGGAGGGTATTAGGGCACGCGCGGCCGGATTGGGCGAAGTTGGCGTTTTCGTTTTACCTACGTTCCCAGCACTCGGTGTGGCGCAGAAGACGCTGGCGGGTACTGGTGTCCTGTTTGGTGCACAGGATACCCACTGGGAAGAACGCGGTCCTTTCACGGGCGAGGTTTCCCCGTTGGTCCTTCGTGAAGTAGGGTGCACTTTTATCGAAATAGGCCATGCCGAACGGCGGGCAATGTTTGGTGAGACAGGTGAGTGGGTACGGCGCAAGACGAACGCCGTGCTAAAGCAGGGTCTCGTACCGCTTATCTGTATTGGAGAACGCACAGAGCAGCGTACCGATCTGGCAATTGATATAACTATCCAGCAGATGCGTGAGGCGCTGGGAAGCCCTTCAAGCAGAGAAAAAGCTCCAGAGCCTGGTGCAGTTGTAATAGCCTATGAGCCGGTATGGGCGATCGGCGTAGATAAAAGCGCCCCTGGTGACCATATTGAACCGATAGTTGCAGCGATACGCGAGGAATTATCCACTTTATGGAGTGGTGCCAGCGCTGTACTGTACGGTGGCAGTGTGAATCCGTCTCAGGCGGAAGGGCTATTACAAACAGGCGTTGATGGTCTGTTTATCGGTCGGGCTGCATTAAACATTGATCATTTTTTCGAAACAATTTTCGCAGTGGCTAATATTGACAATTGATATTCAATTAAATATGTGGCTGAGGTTACGATGAAAAAATTTACCAGAGCAGAAATATTAGGAAGGCTGCGAACCAAAATCAACAACAACCAACCAATCATCATGGGTGGAGCAGGGATCGGGTTGATTGCAAAGGTAGCAGATAGGGCTGGTATCGATGCCATCCTGGCATATAACACGGGTCCTTTTAGAATGGACGGTCACGGTTCATTTGCGGGTTACCTGGCTTATGGCGATTCAAATGCCATCACCCTTGAATTAGGATCCAAACTGCTACCGGTCGTTGAAAATACACCGGTCATCGCCGGAATCGGCGCCGCTGATCCGTACAGAGATATTGATCGTTTGATGACAGAGATGATCGAAATGGGTTTTTCTGGGATCATCAACGTACCCACAACAGGCTTATATGGTGGCGAGATGCGGGAGCATATAGACCATACCGGATTGGGATATCCAAAGGAAATCGATCTGATTCGTATGTGCAGAGAACGAGACATTTTCTCCTGCGCCTATGTATTCAATCCAGATGAAAGTAGAAAGATGGCAGATGCAGGTGCTGATGTCGTTGCGGTGCATGTGAATTACACCACTGGAGGGATGGTGGCAGCGAAGGAAGATGTCGCCCCTGCGATGGATGAAGCATGTTTGAGGACTGAGGAAATGTGTGCCGCGGCACGCGAAGTCCACAAGGATGTGATCCTTCTTTCCCATGGAGGCCCATTTAATAATCCTAAATCTGTGCAGTATTCTTTTGATCATACTTCTGTGCATGGGTACATGGGTGCTTCCAGTATTGAACGGATTCCTGTTGAGATCGCCGTCACCCAAGTGGTTAAGGATTACTTAGGGTTGCGGATCAAAAATAAATAATCGGTGTTTGGCCACATTATCTTGAGCCGATAACTGATTTGATCTATTATCCCGGTTTATATTCTGGATATTGGTGGTTGACCAGACTGGCCTGAATTCTACTGCTTTCGCAGATGTTGTAATCGCTGGTTACTTGTCTGGTCAATGATTTGATAATTAATATTAATTGCATATGTCCTGTCGCTAGGGAGTCTTTGATGACAACCGTTGTACTCTTGGGAACACTCGATACCAAGGGGCGTGAATATAAATTTGTGATGGATCGTCTGCATGAAGCAGGTGTTGAACCCATCATGATCGATTTCGGTGTTTTGACCGATCCAGAAATTAAACCCGATATTGGAGCGCAGGAGGTTGCCCGTCTTGGCGGCGCAAAATTAGATGACTTGCGTTTTTCGCGGGAAGACTCAGACACCCGGGCTATCGCCTTAGCTACGATGACCAAAGGCTTGATCGAGATATTAAACCAATTGCGAGAAGAGAATCGCTGTGATGCTGTATTCGGTTTGGGTGGATCGGGTGGTTCGAGTGTGATCAGCGAAGCAATGCAGTCTTTGCCGATCGGTGTCCCCAAACTTTTGTTATCGACCATGGCATCTGGCAATGTCGGTGGGTACATCGGAACCAAAGATATCGCCATTATGTATTCTATTACGGATATCGCTGGTTTGAACCGGGTTTCGCGGCCAATACTGAGGAATGCTGCCTATGGGATTGCTGGGATGGCTAAGGGGGTTTCCGCAGCAGAGGTGGAGAGTAAACCGCTCGTTTCGGTCACCATGTTTGGAATTACAACACCCGGTGTATTGCGGATAGTTGAAAAGCTTGAAGAAAATGGTTTCGAAACAATGGTCTTTCATGCCAATGGTTCCAGTCGGGCGATGGAAGAGTTGATTGATGAAGGGCTAATAAATGGGGTCATAGATTACACGGTAAGCGAGCTGACTGATTATACGCTGGGTGGCGCCTTCCATGCTGGTCCAAATCGGCTTGAGGCTGCAGGACGCCAGGGTATTCCTCAGGTGGTTGTGCCCGGCGCGATCGAGGTCTTGAACTTTGGCGCCCGAGATACTGTGCCGGAGAATTACGATACACCTGAACGAAAAATCATCATTCACAACCCATTTGTGTGTGCGGCGCGCATCAACCTGGAGGAAAGCATCCAACTGGGGACGCTCCTGGCCAAGAAGGTTAATACCGCAACCGGCCCTACATTTGTGCTGATCCCGCTCGATGGGTTGGATAAGTATGAAGCTCCACCAGATGGGCCGTGGGTAGACAAGGAGAAAGACGGGGCTCTCTTTGAGGCAATCCGATCGAACTTGCGGGAGGATATTCCCCTGAAGATGTTAGACGCTTATATCAATGATCACGAGTTCGCCGACGCTACCGCTGACACCTTTATGGAATTATGGGAGGAATATCAGCGCGGGAGGGAGAATTAATGAACAGCAAGGTAGTGATGCAGAAGCTTCATACGGCTGTGAGTGTGGGCTCGCCCATAATAGTTGCTGGGGTTGGCAGCGGGTTGACTGCCAAGGCAGCGGTGGCGGGCGGCGCTGACATGCTGGCCGTATACAGTACCGCCATTCTCCGGATCCGCGGCGTTCCTACAGCCCTGGCCTTTCTCCCATACGATAACGCCAATGAGTTGACAATGACAGCTGCACCAGAAGTGTTGGCAAATGCCGGAGATGTGCCGGTAATACTCGGTTTTGGAGCCCATGACCCGCGAGTGCCGATTGAACAACTGTTAGATCAAGCAGAAGCTGTCCGTGCGGCCGGGGTTACGAACGAGCCATTCCTTGGGCTCTACAGCCAAGACCTACAAGCCCAACTGGAAGCCGCGCAGCTTGGTTTTTCCCGAGAGTTGGTACTGCTCAAGCGAGCGGTTGAGCGCGGTATTGTTGCTCTCGGCTGGGCGTTTTCTGCTGAGGAAGCCAGGTCGATAGCTGAGACCGGCGCGCAGATCATCGGCGCAATGGTGGGCGTCACTGCAGGCGGGCCGGCCGGGGGCACAGCCATGGCACCGCTCGACGAGGCAGTGGAAGTGGTGGAGGCCATAGTTAAGGCGGCCAAAGCAGTGCGGGGCGAGGTGATCGTGCTGGGGCACGGTGGTCCCCTCAATAATCCCGAATCTGTCGCGACAATTCTCAGGCGAACGGGCGCTGACGGCTACGTCACCGGTTCCACGGGTGAGCGTATACCCGTGGAAGTCGGGGTGGCTGAGGCCATTCGCCAGTTCAAGTCTATAGATATTACTTCGGACGACTAGAACAGAACTAAGGAGCAGTACTATGTCTGAGTTTTCCAGTTTCATGTTTAAGCTGGCCAACGGTCTGACTTTCGCAGGTCTCCTCTTCATGATTGCGAGCGGCTTTACGCTCATATTTGGCCTGATGCGTGTGGTTAACATGGCTCACGCCGTTTTCTACATACTTGCAGGCTACGTTGCCTGGACAGTCCAACAAGCAGGCAGCAGCTGGATAATCGCGATCGCCGCAGGAACAATCGCAGTTGCCTTCACAGCGCTATTGGTGGAGTTGCTTGTCCGCAGGGTTAAGGGAGACCTCCCCCAAACGCTGCTCACCTTAGGTATTGGCATCGTGATCGCCGATTTATCTCTATGGTATTGGGGCGGTGGACCCAGGACCATCAGTGCACCTGATTTCCTCCGGCAGCCAGTTACGATCGCCGGCTTCACCTATCCAGGCTTCCGGTACTTCGTACTCATCATGGCGGTTCTGGTAGGGATTGGTCTCTGGTTGCTGCTTACGCGGACCCAGATCGGCAGAATAATCCGGGCAGGAGTGGACAACCGCCCCATGGTTTCTGCCCTTGGGATTAACATCGATCGTCTTTTCACTCTGGTGTTCGTGTTGGGTGGCAGCTTGACTGGACTTGCTGGGGCCATCGGAGGCTCCTACCTCGCGATCGGCCCAGGGAAGGACCTTGAGATTCTACTTTTCGCGTTGGTAGTCGTTATCATTGGAGGATTAGGAAGCGTCCCTGGTTCTGCAGTAGGAGCGATCATCGTGGGACTCGTGGACAGCTTTGGGCGCAGCTATTTCAGCGAATTAGCTATCTTCCTCTTAAGTGGTACTCTCCTGGTAATCCTGGGCTTCAGACCCGAAGGCCTTTTCGGGAAAAAAGAACAATGAAGAATATTAATCGGTCTATTTTAATTATGATCGCTGTCTTAGTAATAAGCCTGTCGCTTCCTTTCTGGACCGGCACCTTCACGGTACAACTCGCGACCAAAGGGCTGTCCCTGGGAATCCTGGCGATGAGCTTCAGTCTGCTTGCTGGGTATGCGGACATGATGTCCCTCGCCCAGATGTCTTTTGCTGCGATAGCAGGGTATGTAATCGGAATCGGGGTAATGCACTATGGCTTACCCCACTCCGTCTTAATCCTACCCGCCATCGTGGCCGCGGCTATTCTAGCCGCAATCTTCGGCTGGATTGCCATCCGTGCGACGAAGATATATTTCCTAATGATGACTGTGGCGCTGTCACAGCTCTTCTTTGGAATCGTGTTCCAGTGGGTTTCGTTGACTGAGGGCTACCCTGGGATCACTGGCATTCCCAGACCCTCGATCTTTGGCTTTTCACTCATTGAGACTCCGCCGCTGTATTACGTGACACTAGTCGTCGCTGGACTATGTTACCTGGTTCTTCGCCGACTGGTTCGCTCACCGTTTGGTCTGGTGCTCCAGGGCATTCGTGACAACCCAAAGCGTATGGCAGCACTGGGTTTCAATGTTCAGTTGCATCGCTACCTCGTCATTGTGGTTTCGGGTACTTTTGCCGGTATTGCAGGAGTGCTGATGACATACTTCACAGGAGTCATCTCTCCGACAAGGGCGATGCTGTCCTCCTCTATCCTGGTTGTGATGGCAGCGCTGGTGGGGGGCGTATCTAGTCTGGCAGGCGGGCTGCTGGGTGGGCTGGTGATAGCGTTCCTGATGAGCATTGCCAGCCAGCTCACCACACGCTATTGGACGGTCGTCGGAACGTTGTTCATCCTTATCGTGTTGTTCATGCCCAACGGCTTGCTGGGTGGTGACCTGCGCTTAGCTGAAAGGTTTCAGAAATTGCGCAGCAGACTATCCTCTCCAAGAACAGATGCAGGGACTTGAGCAGCTCGAACGCTAGCTAATACAGGTTCTCCGTAAACCGGACACGCTTGTTGGCATTTGTTCTGGCGGGACTGACAGCCGCAATTGCAGGAGTTTTGATGGCAGCCAGATTAAATTCTGGCTCACCAAACTACGGAGTTGGATTGGAGCTGGCAGTATTCACCGCTGCAGTTAATGGTGGTACAAGCCTGGTTGGCGGTCATGGACATATCGTGTTTGCTCTTTTTGGCGCACTGACAGGTGCGATTGTGCAGAATGGACTGAATCTCAATGCAGTCCCTGCTGCCTGGCAGAACATCACGCGTGGTTTGATTATTATATTGACGGTAGGACTGGACGATTTTGGCAGGTGGATAGCACGCATTACCAGTTCTAAGTGAGAAGCTGAACAATAGAAAATTAATTAACACGGGAGGCTATTATGAAAAAGGATAAATTCAATGTGGCAATCATTGGTTTGGGTTTTGGTACTCAATTCATACCAATCTACAAACGCTATCCGCAGGCGAATATGTATGCTATATGTCGCCGTTCAGAGCAAGAACTCAACCTCATTGGAGACACATTCGGTGTAGAGAAGCGTTATACCAAGTATGAAGACTTATTAGCTGACCCAGCTGTGGATTATGTCCATATCAATACCCCGATAAAAACACATGGATCGATGTCAATTTCGGCACTGCAAGCCGGTAAGCATGTGATGTGCACTGTACCAATGGCAATAACTGTTGATGAGTGCCGGCAAATTGTTGAATTGGTTCAGGAAACGGGTCTGAAATACATGATGGCCGAAACTGTCCTCTACTCCCGTGAGTACTTTTATGCAAAAGAACTCTATGAAAAGGGAGAGCTGGGCAAGATTCAATTCTTACAGGGTTCCCACCATCAGGACATGGATGGTTGGCCAGATGCTTGGCCAGGTTTACCGCCAATGTATTATTCTACCCATTGCATTAGCCCCTGTCTGGCTATCACTCAAGGCGAGGCAGAATATGTTTCTTGTTTCGGCTCTGGTAGTATTCGAGCCGAACTAGCCTCTATTTATGGCTCACCCTATGCGGTAGAGACTTCACATATTAAGATTCGCGATTCTAACCTCACAGCACGAGTGTATCGCTCGCTCTTTGACACAGCGCGTCAGTATCGAGAGAGTTTCGATGTGTTTGGAACGAAAAAATCAATTGAATGGCCATTAATTGAAGGAGATGGTATTGTATTACACACAGCGAAACTACCGCAAGAAGAATCTGCAGAAAAAGTAAGTGTGCCTGATTATGCCCATTTGTTACCTGAAGAAATCCAGCCTTTTACCACCAAGACATTCTTGGAGCTAGATGAGTATAAACATCTTGCAAGTGATGGGGCGGATCCTGATGGGACTCATTCCCACCTGGTAACAGATCCGGGTTCTCTTGAGGGGCATGGTGGTTCACATCCACATCTAGTGCATGAGTTCATTTCTGCTCTCTTTGAAGACCGTGATCCATTCCCCAATGCTGTTCAATCTGCAAACATAACATGCACAGGTATATTGTCCCACGAATCAGCAATGAAAGGTGGTGAAAGGATTCCACTACCAGATTTTTCTCTCCTGGCAGAATAAGATTTTCTATAACAAGAAGATTTTTTACCTAATTTTCCAGATTATGATTGGCAATAAAGGAGGTGGTACATTTAAAAAATGTCAGGACTACATTTATCTACAGTTGTAGTTTTAGGGACCTTAGACACCAAGGGGCGCGAATATGGCTATGTGAAAGAGTGCCTTGTCGAAGCTGGTGTCACGCCACTGATGATCGACTTTGGCGTACTGGCTGACCCACCCTTCAATCCGGATATCAGCGCCAGTGATGTTGCCAGGGCTGGAGGGGCGGATCTTGCCGAGCTGTCCTCATGCCACACGGGAGGTGACGCACGCGCTGTGGCTCTCGAAGCGATGACCAAAGGGTTGATCGAAATACTTAAGACCCTTAGAGAGGAGGGTCGCTGCGATGCTGTATTCGGTCTTGGCGGTTCGGGTGGATCCAGTGTGATCAGCGAAGCCATGCGCTCGTTGCCGGTTGGTGTTCCAAAACTGCTTCTATCGACAATGGCCTCTGGTGATGTTGGGAATTATATAGGCACAAAAGACATCTGCATCATGTACTCGATCACAGATATCGCTGGCCTGAATCGCATTTCGCAGCCAATTCTCAGAAACGCTGCTTATGCTATTGCCGGAATGGCGAAGGGTGGACCGCCTGTTCAACAGGAGGACAAGTCAATTGTCGCCATTACTATGTTTGGCATCACAACCACCGGCGTGTTGCGGATAGTTGAGCGGTTAGAAGAAGAAGGCTTTGAGACAATTGTCTTTCATGCCAATGGCTCTGGCCGCGCGATGGAGGAGTTGATAGATGAAGGGTTGATTGACGGTGTAATCGACTATACCGTCAGCGAGTTAACTGACTACGTGCTGGGTGGCGCCTTTCACGCTGGGCCAAATCGACTTGAGGCGGCGAGCCGCCAGGGCATCCCGCAGGTGGTCGTACCCGGTTCAATAGAGGTATTGAATTTCGGCGCTCGAGACACCGTGCCGGAGAAGTACAATACACCTCAGCGCAAAATCATCACCCACAATCCATTTGTTTGTGGGGTGCGCATCAACGAAGTAGAGGGCGAACAACTCGGCTCGATCCTGGCCAAGAAAGTGAACGAAACCAAAGGCCCTGCTGCCGTGCTGCTTCCACTCGGTGGGTTGGACGAGTTTGAAGCACCTCCTGATGGGCTGTGGATTGATAAGGAAAAAGATGAGGCGCTCTTCGATGCTATCCGTACCAACTTGAGGGCGGACATTTCTCTCACAGAGTTGGATGCGAATATCAACGACCGAGAGTTTGCCGACGCTACCGTTGACGCCTTTTTGCAGTTGTGGGAACAGCATCAGATCGAGAAGTAGCCTCTTTGAACAACTCTGGCGAGATTGCCGTACTCGCCCCCAATATCCTTGATAAAGAAATGGAGGGAGAAAATGCGACAGTTTACCCGTACAGAGATTCTAGAGAGGCTCAGAGCCCACATCGAGGCGAAGGAGCCGATTGTCATGGGCGGAGCTGGGATCGGTCTGGTTGCCAAGGTGGCTGATCGGGCTGGAATCGACATCATCATGGCTTACAACACCGGTCCGTTCCGCATGGATGGCCATCCCTCGCTGGCAGGGTTCCTGGCTCTAGCCGACGCAAACGGCATAGTTCTGGATCTTGGCCGTCGGATTCTTCCTGTGGTGAAGGACACCCCTGTAATCGCGGCTGTTCTCGCAGGAGACCCCACCCGCGATATCGGTCGTCTGATTACTGAGATGATGCATATGGGCTTCTCTGGTATAACAGCTGGCCCAATGGCAAGGGTATATACCGGAAAGTTCCTAGACCTTATAGAAGAAGGCGACATGGGCTATGCCAAGGAAGTTGAGCTTATTCGCATGTGCCACGAGCGCGACATTTTCACTGTGGCCTACATTTTCTCGCCGGAGGAGGCACGTGAGATGACCGAAGTCGGCGCCGATATCGTGGCACCCCACGTTTACACGACCTCAGGCGGGATGGCTGGGATCAAGAGTGTCTTGAGCCTCGACTACGCTTGCGAGCTAACCGAAGCGATGTGCGTGGCAGCGCGAGAGGTTCGCCCCGATGTCATTCTGGTATCGCATGGCGGACCCTTCAAAGATCCGGAGTCGGTGCAATATTGTTTTGACCATACTACTGTGCACGGCTACCTGGGCGCTTCAAGTGTCGAACGGATTCCGATCGAGAATGCGATCACGAACGTGGTAAAAGAATACAAAGCCCTGAAGCTCAACTAGCACGCGCTAGGCACCCCTGATGCTTCTCAATAGTTACGACTTCGCACAAGATTCCGTTGGTTCCGCCAAACGATCAATCAGTATGCGTGGAGATCCTGCTTCTGAGTGATAGCGGTAAGCTTCATTACGCAAGGTGAGTGACGCTGTTAAATCAGAGGAAACCTGAACTAGGTAGAGACGATGGGTGAGTGAAGAGAGTGAAACCATAGCTAAAGCAACTATGACCTCGCGTGAACGTGTCTTGCGATGTCTCAATCACCAGGAACCAGACCGGGTGCCCTTTAACTTGGCATTGACGGTCGATGTTTACCACCGGTTGAGGGATTACCTTGGCATGCCTCCAGAGCCAGATAAGGCAATGGGCATCTGGACGAATGTTTCGCCCAGCTTTGACCTGCTCGATGCCATGCAAGTGGACATTTGCCGGGTTGGCTTTAACCCACCCGCCAACTGGAGTCCACCCCAGACAGATGATGGGTTGCTTTACGACGAGTGGGGAATTGGCCGTGCCAGGATCGAGCGGGGCGACGGCAGTTACTATTTTGAGATAGTCAGCCATCCGCTGGCAGGCGCTACACTGGAAGACATTGAGAGCTACCCCTGGCCTGACCCTTTTGACCCAGGACGTGTTGAGGGAGTGCGCGAGAAAGTGGAGTGCATCCGATGGGAGACCGATAAAGCCATAATGGGCGGGTTCTCCACCCCCATCTGGGAGCAAGCTTGGTATTTATATGGCTTAGAGAACTGGTTAATTGACCTAGTAATGAAACCGGAGATCACGAATGCAATCCTAGACAAGGTTTGTGATATCGCCATGGGCTTCATAAAGGTTGGGTTGGAGAGTGCAGGTGATTTTATCGATATTGTACGGCTTTCCGGCGAGGACCTTGGTATACAAACCGGGCCGATGATATCGAAACAGATGTTCGATGAACGGGTCAAGCCCCGATTTGAGCGCTATTGGCGCTTCGCAAAGGACTTAGCGTTGAAAAAGAACCCTAACGTAAAACTGATGCTACACTCGTGCGGCAGCGTAGGGGCTTTCATCCCAACTTGGATAGATATGGGATTGGATATACTTGATCCGATCCAGCCACGCGCAAGAGGCATGGAGCCTGAAAGGTTGAAATGTGATTACGGGAACCAATTGGTCTTTCACGGCGGTATCGACATCCAACACACATTGCCCTTCGGAACTCCAGGAGAGGTCATGGAAGAGGTGCGGCATTACATCAAGACTCTGGGACCAGATGGGGGTTACATCGTTGCACCTGCTCACAATGTTCAGAGTGACGTCCCACCGGAAAACTTGGTAGCAATACGTGATGCCATTGAGGCATATGGATACTATCAACTGCAATAAATGACAGCTGACTTTAAGTTGAGGATATTATTACAAACTGACTTGAGTAACTGAATGAACCAGCAGATTTTCAGAGAGATCAATTTGTCCAGAAGGAGATGATCATGAAACCACAAAACTTCCAATTGAAAGATAAAGAAGTAATAGAGAAATTTATCGAATTTCGCGAGAGCAATCCAAAAGTTGAGCGCAAACTCAATCTTTCTTGGAGCAATTGGGGCTTCGGAATCGAGCCGTTTGAGCAGTCAATTGCTCGTCTTGCCAAATACAACGTCAGATATATAGAACTTCACGGAAACCGTTATGGGCCTGATCTAGGCTATAAGACTGAGGAGATCAAGCAAATCCTGGATGATTATAGTATCAAGGTATCAGGTGTCTGTGGAATGGTTAGTCCTGCATCTGAGTTATCAAGCAACAAACCTCACATAACTCAAAAGTCAATTGACTATTTCAGACGCAATATTGAGATGTGTTCAGAGTTTGATGGCAGCTATCTTTTGTTTGGACCCGGTGCAGTTGGCCGACCTACTGCCTATGACGATCAAGAGTTTCATCGTGCTGCACAGGCTCTTCGTATTCTAGGTGATGATTTTCAAAATGCGGGTGTGCGGGGGGCAATCGAACCAATTCGCGCAGCTGAAGTGAGTTTTTGCCATACGTATGCAGATGCTAAAAGATTGATTGAAGATATCAATCATCCTGGGGTTCAACACATTGCTGGTGACATATATCACATGTACACGGAAGAGCAGCATGTTGCAGGATCAATACTAGAAGATGGACGCATGTTAACTAACCTGCACATGGCAGATTCTAATCGCCGTGCTCTCGGTTTAGGTTCAATGGACCTGGACCTAATTTTAATGGCACTATATGTGGTGGGATTCAATAATGATAAATGTTTTTGCTCGGCAGAGCCGTTAGGTCCAGGTGGAGATCCTTATCCACAGATGTTTGGTAATCCCTCACCGGATCTACTTGATAAGATGGTAGAGCAAACCGCTCGTTACTTCTATGAACGAGAGGATATTATTCTATCGGTTGACCCAGATGAATTAATACGTTGGTAGAGAGGTGTTTGATCATGATTTGGACCATGGGTGAAATGCTTGTTGAGATTATGAGGAAACAGGTTGGAGTGAGTCTCAATGAGTTGGGAGAATTCCTGGGTCCCTTTCCTAGTGGTGCACCAGCTATTTTCATTGATACGGTTGCACGTTTAGGTCACCTCGCTGGAATTATCGGGGGAGTTGCTGACGATGACTTTGGCCGCTGTCTGCTGGATCGCCTTAGCGCAGATGGTGTTGATGTACGTTATGTTAAACGAATACCGTATATGGCTACAGCAGTGGCCTTTGTAACTTATTTCGATGATGGTTCGCGGAAATTCATTTACCATATTGATGGCACGCCGGCAGTGATGTCCACTTTTCCACATGATATTGATATTGATCCTCCACAGTTTTTCCATGTCATGGGCAGCTCGCTGATGGCAAATGATCAATTTCGAGAAGAGATATTCAAGGCAGTAGGGTATTTTCACGAACGTGGTGCACGTATAAGTTTTGACCCCAATATTCGACTTGAGCTCCTTGGCGACAGAGATTTAATGGATGTAATTGGTCCAGTACTGGGTAACACAGCGTTGCTTTTTCCAGGAGAAGCGGAACTGAAACTTCTGAGTAGCTATCAGGATATCAATCGTGCTGTAGAAATGCTTTTTAGTAATCCTGTCTTAGAAATGATTGTACTAAAACAGGGGAAAGCAGGTGCTACTGTTTATACACGAGAAGAGAGTATCGTAACCCAAGCCTATTCGGTGCAGGAGGTTGATCCTACTGGCGCGGGGGACTGCTTCGATGCAGGTTTCTTGTGTGGGCTTCTAGAAGGAAAATCGATAGAGGATTGTGGGCGAATCGC
>SDBU01003673.1_pt1 | contig 19389 bp, 20 predicted proteins | sample 2277071 | NCBI WGS metagenome assembly SDBU01 (sample SAMN10397929, study PRJNA504765) | marine sediment metagenome | isolation source: marine sediment core GS08_GC12, 126 cmbsf | place: Arctic Ocean: Gakkel Ridge, Loki's castle | collected 2008 | reverse complement strand
GGATTCACACTCACTATGGGAACCGCCAGTGAGATCGTCATTTTCTTCTTTACCGATCGATTATTAAAAAGCTTGGGCACGAGTAGGTTATTGAAGATCGGTGTCGGTGCTTTGTCACTTCAAATGATCGGTTACTCTTTCCTCACAGTGCCTTGGGTTGCTCCACTCATACAGATTCTGCATGGACCTTCCTTTGCTGGCATGTGGGCAGCAGGGGTTACGATTGCCAACAAGCGATCTCCGGAAGGGATGGGGGCGACAACACAGGGTTTGTTTTCGGGTGTGCTATTTGGATTGGGTGCCAGCGTTGGGACTCTTATCGGGGGATACCTATTTGATGTCATTGGAACTGCATTGACCTTTCGCCTGGCTGGAATGTGGGTATTTATGATTCTTGTCTTTCTCATTTTAGCTGCTCGTTCAAGGTGGGGAAGCGTTTTTAGTGTTGTTCTGTCGGAGGAATGATTGAGCGGTTGAACATCAATCGAACCCTAATCTCAGAACCTAGCAGGCAGAGAAGAGCTTCTGAAAAACAGGCTGTTTAATCGGGCAAATTTCCGCGACCCGTTCTTCAGTACTCATATCCGTCATAGGCGCAATGAATTGCGCATCTACACAATTGATCCAACCCAGTAGGAGTAAAAATGGTCCCAGTTAATTTGAGAAGGTGGTTTGTGCTTCACTTTTTGGTCGACGTGGCTATTGCAATTCCGCTGCTGCTTTTCCCAGAGGCGGTATTGTCCCAACTGGGTTGGAAATCTGTGGACCCATTTGCCTCACGCCTTGTTGGCGCGGCGCTTATGGGCATAGGCGTAGAATCTTTTCTGGGTCGAAACGCAGGGGTTGAGGTCTATCGTGGTATGCTGAACCTTAAAATCATTTGGTCGTTGAGTGCAATCTTCGGAATAGGAATCACTATGGTTTCAGATGGACCGGATATGGGATGGGCATTTCTAGGTATTTTCTTGATATTTGCTCTTGTTTGGATTTATTATCGATTTCGAGTGCTGGTTGGGGAAATTCCGAGTAGATACGCTGTGGCTTGACGGTGAATCTCCCGAACAGTTTAGAATCCTTTGTGATATTTGTGATTTAGCTCGAATCGCAGAAGGATGGCACGGTGTTATTAAGTTTGGTATCCTTCCCCAGCATATCCAGCGGAGGAATTTTTTTGGTCGACTTGAAACTTCTGCTTCGCATTTCAAGCAGGACATTTTCCCTCGGTATCGAGCGGCTGCCTAAACAGATGGCGAACGCAGTCACGATCGCCTATCTGTTGTTGCGGGTCTCAGATTATCTTGAGGATGATCGCCAAATTGCACCCGCAAAAAAGGTTGAGCTTCTCAATCTCTGGGGGAAAGTGTTAATTGGTGAGGAGTCAGCAATTGCCTTCAGGCAAAAATTAGAATTTCCAACGGAGCTGTCCCCAGACGCGCATGTTGCCCTTGAGGTTGTCAACCTTATTGAAGCTTTGAACCATCTGCCCGAAATATCAAGGACCGTGATTATCCAGCATGTGCACGCCTCCACAATGGGGATGGCGTATTGGGTAGCAAGAGGGCCGCAGATCGAAGATGAGCACGATATGGATAACTACATGCACGAAGTTGCAGGAAGAGTTGGGTATCTGGTCACCAACCTTTTTGCTATTTATTCAAGATCTGTCAAATCTAGAATCGATCAACTGCTGCCTTTGGCACGAGAATGTGGTTTAGCACTGCAGACTGTGAATGTTATTCGCGGCCTTAAAAAGGATTACGAACGCGGATGGATTTACGTTCCGGAAAGCTATTGTTCAGTTGTTGAAATTTCGCGCGACGATCTATTTGATCCGCGCTATGAAAAACAGGCTCTTCAGGTTGTTGATATGTTGGTTACCAAGGCTGATGGTCATTTAAAATCGGCGCGAGAGTATTTCAGAGTCTTACCTCCCTGGAAGCATGCTATACGGCTCTCATGTTTATACCCACTGTTATTTGCAATCAGAACGCTGGCCATCAGCCGGAAGAACCATCAGGTTTTGCTGGGGGAAGCCAAGATGTCGCGCGAGGAAGTTAAGAAGATCGTGCGAGATTCAACCATCTGGGGATGGTCAAACGCCTGGGTGGATTCCTACATCACTCGCTTGGAAGCGGCTGATTTCTAATACCCCTATGAAGTATTGTCCATTATGCGCAACTGATTTGAAGATTATTGATGTCGATGGGACGCAGCGGTTGAGCTGTCCTTCGAATAAATGTGATTATGTATTTTGGGACAACCCCACTCCCGTTGTGGCAGGGATCGTAGAGCTTGATGGTTCTATCATTCAGGTGTGAAACGTGAATTGGCTTGAGAAAATGTTCGGGCTCATCACCGGTTTCTTGTGATCATGAAAAATTTATCAGTTGAATATAGTCAGAAAACCATAGAGTGAATATGAGTGAAGCGTGGTGATATGATAGCTTGGAAGTGAGATGTTTGGGATCCAATTGTTTTTGGGATTCCGACTCAAGGAAGAGAAGAGTTTGAGTTTGATAGCGACAGCAACACTGGCAAAATCGATCACCCGGAAAGGGAGCAAGCAAACATACTACACCGCGAAATGGATGGTGGACAAAGATCTTGTGAGCGATTTCTTCAGGGCGTATGCTTATTTTCGTTGGGTTGATGATGTAATCGATGTCACATCACGCTCCCGGGAGGAACGTAAAATATTCATCAAGCGTCAGCGGAAGCTCATCGAGAAGTTGTATCTCAATGAACGATTATCCGATTTGTCACTCGAGGAAGAAATTGCTGCAGAACTTATCCAACATGATCGAGACGAAGAAGGCAGACTTCAATCCTTTGTTGAGAATATGTTCGCGATTATTGAGTTTGACGCTCACAGAAAAGGTCAGTTGATCTCTGGGAAGGAGCTAAACTGGTATTCAGAATCGGTGGGTAAATCCGTGACGGATGGATTGCAATACTTCATTGGCAACGGACATCCCTATCCGGTTACCGAAGATCGAAATTATGCTGCTATGGGAGCACATATCGCACATTTGCTGCGAGACATGATTCCGGATACGGAAGATGGGTTTATTAACATACCTCGTGAATACCTCAAGGACCAAGGAATTCGAGCGGATGAATTTGAATCAGAATCTTTCCGGGAATGGGTCAGAGGTCGAGTTAAATTGGCACGGCTCTACTTCCACGAGGGAAAGAAGTATTTGGATCGCTTGGAGGTATTGCGTTGCAAAATCGTTGGACACTGGTACTGTGCTAGATTTGAAGGAGTGCTCGACACCATTGAGCAGGACAGGTTCATCCTACGCAGGTCCTATGGGGATAGACGTCGGCTTTCATCTTGGCTGAATATCGCAATGTTGGGAATGTCGATTGCTCTTAAACATGGACGTAATCGAGTTAACTCTTAGTTTCGCTTTCTGTGTTTCGTTCACAATTGGATAGATTTAGAATGAAATTTTGCCCACAGTGTACTCAAGAGCTGAAGGTCCTTGAATTTGATGGCGTGGAAAGGCTAGCTTGCCCTTCGTCGGATTGCGATTTCGTGTATTGGGACAACCCCACTCCCGTTGTGGCAGGGATCGTAGAGCTTGATGGTTCTGTCATTCTGGTGCGCAATGTAGGGTGGCCTGAGAAGATGTTTGGGCTCATTGCTGGTTATCTCGAGAAAAATGAAACTCCTGAGGATGGTATTCTTAGAGAGGTAAGAGAGGAACTTGGATTAGAGGGGCAGATCCAGGACTTTGTTGGGTACTATCCCTTCTATGAATTGAACCAGTTGCTGCTTGTTTTTCATGTCAGAGCCGCAGGCGAAATCGTGCAAGGGAAAGAACTTGAAGCACATAAGCTGATACAAGCCAACGTGCTAAAACCGTGGCCCTTCGGAACCGGGTTGGCGTTGAAGGATTGGTTGGAAGCGAGGAAGGAGTAGGCCCATGGGTAAAAGCTCTGAAATTATGTCTCTCAGAACTTCATTAAATCCCCTCAAAGATGCATTCAATGCTGGAAGCGATCGAAAACGCTTCATCGCGATCCTGTCCCCGACTTGAGGCCCGTGTCTTGAGGGCGCCCGTGCGGTGCGACACGCATTGATAGCGCGTAACCCAATTCCTACTATGTCCTTAATTGTGGTTTGGATTGATATAATGCCGGGCGATAATTACGCAAGCGCAACAGGCTCTGCCAAAAGTTTTTTCTCTGACACGCATGCGGTCCAATTTCATGACCCTGAGAGGCGCGCAGGAGAAGCCTTTGGCAAAGCTTTAGGCGCCAAAGGCGGAAAAGTGGCTTGGGACTTCTACATGTTCTTTGATGAAGATGAGGTTTGGAAAAAGAAAGCGCCGATGCCGAGAGAGTACGTCCATCAGTTAAAAGGAAGTTCTTGGGCACCCAAAGAACAATTTAGAAAAGGACGAGTGTTGTTCGACGATCTATATACTATCGCCGCTGAAAGCAAGAATTAACTTTTGAGTGACATTCGGTTAAATGCACAGCCCCAATCGAGATGGATTGGGGCTGTGTTGATTTGAATCCTCAACTACTAACCAGAAACAATTTGGTAATGTTAGTTGTTAGGGCGCCTCGGTTGGAAATCCTTGTGCGAAGGTGAGAACATCGATGATATCCTGCATGCTCCATCCACTATCGATGGCGGAGGGCATTCCAGTGCCGGGTTGGCCGGCGCGGACTTTATGGATGAACTCCCATGGATTGCCACTCGCGACTGTACCTACGTATTCAGGGTCATCAGGGTCATGGAAGTTGATCATTCGACCATCCTCGCCGTGGCAGACAGAGCAAGCCGCCATATAAAGCGTTTCACCGTTCGTGGCGTCTCCACCAAGGGCTGCTTTGGTATCTGAATCGATGAATGGAGAGACATCCACCAAACCGGCTCTCAAGAAACTGGCCAGGTCGATGATGGCATCATCGCCCATGGCTGAGAAATCGTGTTCTGGGTCGATTCCACCGGTGAGCTGCGCTACGAGAGCATCCAACTCATTATCCTGGGCGTTAAAAACGCCAGGGAAGCCGGTGAAGTGAGACCCGGATCCATAGGCGCCATCAGGGCCCATATAGTCCCAGCCATGGCACTCCTTACAGCGCCAAGTGTCGCCGCCACTTCGAGCGTTGGTATCCTGGCGAGCCCACAGGGGATTATCTTCCGCAGGCGCGTCCATGCCGACTACGTTCCACCACTTGTCATATAGGAGCCCGCCCCGGGAGACTGAACCTGGGGGAGCTGGTTCGGTTGGCAAGGTCTGTGCGTAGGTCAGGACATCGACGACATCCTGCGTGGTCCAACCACTATCAATTGCCGATGGCATCGGCGGATTGGAACCGGGTTGACCTGCGCGAACCTTGTGGATGAACTCCCAGGGGTTGCCACTGGCGACCGTACCGACGTATTCAGGATCATCATCGTCACCAAAGTTTATCTGTCGTCCGTCTGCACCATGGCAGGCGACGCACGTGCCAGTGAACAAAGCCTCGCCACTAGCCAGATCACCGCCGATAGCGTCTTTCGTATCCGCATCGATGAAGGGTGAAACTTCGATCATGCCAAGGCTAAGGAACACGACCAAATCCGCAAGCGCGCCTTCCCCTGCGGCGGAGAAGTCATGATCCGCATTGGTTGAGCCATCCAACCAGGCCAGGAGCTCGCCATGGCTCATATCGGGAGCTGTGGCAAGAAGCCCAGCAAACCCAGTGAAATGCGAGCCGGAGCCATAGGCGCCGTCTGCGCCCTGGTAGTCCCAACCATGGCATTCTTTGCAGCGCCAGGAGTCCTTTCCGCTACGCTCATTGGTGGATTGAGTTGCCCACAGGGGTTGGTCTTCTGATGGCTCATCTGCTCCACCAACCACCCACCACTTGTCGTAGGCTTTGCCACCATTGGAAACTGAGCCGCTTAAAACTACCTCAGTGGGTTCTGGTGGGGCGTCGGTCGGGGGTGGGGATGTGGGGGGTGCAGCCGGCGCTGCTGTGGTGGAATCACCATTACAGGCGGTAAGGGCAAGCATCCCTATTACAAACATCAATGCAAATAACACTACTTTTCGATTCATAAAACACTCTCCTCAAATATTTATCGTCCCGGGTAATCGGGATATTGGTTCACGATCTGTTCACGACCTCCTTGGTGTGGAATTTTGGAGAAAATCACGCATTTTCAGCACCTGAACGCTTATGGTTGCCAACTGCGGAGCAGCTCAACTAGTGCTGCAGTTTCAGTTTCACTAAGTTGTGCCGAAAAGCCGGGCATGGCGCTCCCAGCACGGCCATTCAGGATAAGGTTGAGCAGATCTTGATCGCTTTGGGCGACGATGGTTTCAGTTCCTCTTAGAGCAGGACCGAATCCACCCTCGCCCTCAACCCCATGACAAGCAGCGCAGTTCGTGGCATATGTCTCTCCTACGTTTATCTCATCGCGGGTGTCTTGCTCGAAATGTTCACCTTCTCGCCATGCCGCGATGAGCGCAACAACATTGTCAATCTGAGCCGGAGATAGCACGGTTCCCCACGTAGGCATGCCCTTACTTGGGCGGCCTTGAATTATGGTTTCCTTGAACCATCCATCATCGAAATTGCTGAGCAACTCATCATCATTGAGTGCGGGAGCGCGATCCGTGCCGCTTCCATTAGAACCGTGACAGACAGCGCAGATGGATTCAAAGAGCTCTCCTCCTAGTTTCGGATCTGTCAGGTGCACTGAGGGCGCGATCGGCTCCAATCCGGGTTCCCAGGAGCGGATGAAGGCGACAAGCTCTCTTACCTGCTCATCGGTCAGAGGGCCACCAAAATCTTGTGACCAGGCCGGCATCCCCGTTCCCGGCACCCCGGTTCGAGTCAATCCAAAGAGTTGATCATCACTCACATCTGCTAAAAGCGATTTGGAATTCAGTGCTGGTGCGACAGCACCTTCCCCGTCTTCGCCGTGGCAACTTGCGCAATTCTCACTGTAGAGCACAGCTCCCGCATCTTCAGCCTCATGTTTGTCAGCTGCCGCATCGGCGTTCAATCGAGATGGTTCCCGGAATTGGTAGATTTGAAAAGTAACCACAATGGCGATTGTCAACATAAGGGCCGTTCTAACGAGGGGAAGGTAGTTTTCACGTCTATGCATTTTCCCACTCAAACCTTGGTCGCCTGGGATGGATCGAACTGCTGACGTTCGATCGTTCGACCGGTGTCTACAATGACTTCACCGTCAATAATTTCAATAGGGAATAGGTCCAAAGGACGTGGGGCTGGACCTCCAGTTACCTCCCCGTTGGGATCGAAAAAGGAGCTGTGGCAGGGGCAAGTAAATTGATTTTCTTCCTCTTGCCATGGAACTGTGCATCCCAGGTGCGTGCAGCGATGCCATAAAGCCATAAGGCCAACATCTTCAATATGGGAAATGTAAAACTGTCCAGCAGGCACGTGTTGAACGCTCCCTGGAGGGAATTCCTCTACCAGGCCCGCAATCAGCCGACCACCGAACCCTCCAGTTTGAACTCTTGGTTCGAAAAATTTCAGTAAGGCAATACCCGTCTGTGATGCGAGCGCGGCCAGGGACGCGGCCCAAGTAATCAGGATGAATTGTCGGCGGTTGATGTTGCGACTGGGACTGGTTTGTTCAGCCATTAGGTGCACCTGCAATGCAAATCATGATTAGAGCCCTTCGAGCGGGTTGTATCCGCCTGGCATTTCCCACGGCCAAAACAGCTTAAAACCGGGACCTCGGAAGAGGAAGCCACTGATTGTGTAAATGACAGCTGAAACGAACATGACAGTGAATAGCACCAAGATAATTTCACGCCGGCTGGGCTTTAGGCGAACTAGGAAAAGGATGGGGAGGATTACCAGGATACCAAGAATGACTCCAGGAATCAGACCCTGCGCTACCCACTGAGGAACAGCATCGCGCAACAGTTCTCGCACGCTGAAAGCGTTATCAAGGACGATGTACGCTGGCATTACGATCATGGTGTATAAGCTCGTCCAAAGGACGATCTTTCGAGATCTACGCGAACCAAACCACACCCCCGCACCACTTCGTTCAGGATCGAGATAAGGTAAGACGATCAAGAAGCCAACTAGTAATCCGGGGATGATCACACCTGCCATGGCTGGATGCATGTGCTCAAGTAATTCTTGGAGTCCGACAAAATACCAGGGTGCTTTCGCCGGATTTGTAGTCACCATCGGATTGGCAATCTCCTCTAACGGCGCCTGTTTGACAAGTGAGAAGAGAAACAATGCAAGGGTGACGCCTAGTAGCAGAACTACTTCCCAAAGAAGAACGACAGGAAAGGAAAATACAGTATCTTCCGGACCTTTATTGGCCTGGGGTGAGGTGCGGTCCATCAGCCCTACGAGTGCATAGGATTTGGATGGATCTTTTGGAAAGATCTGGTCTTCAACGATCTCAGGTTCTTTCACTTAAATCCTCCATGGCTGCAATGGGCTCATTTGCGGCCAACCCGCCATCTTTCCTCACCCGCCACAGGTGAATAGAGAGTAGGAACGTAATCGCCAGAGGAATGACAGCGACGTGCAATGTGTAAAAACGGATCAGCGCACTTTGACCGACAACGCCTTCTCCGAGCAGCAGGTTGCGCATGGTAGGACCGATCGCGGGTGCATAGCCGGCGATGTTTGTGCCGACGGTGATAGCCCAATAGGCTAACTGGTCCCAGGGGAGCAGGTATCCTGTGAAGCTGGCGCCGAGGGTGAGCAAGAGCAGGAACACGCCGATCACCCAGTTAAATTCCCGGGGTGGCTTATACGCTCCCGTATAAAGGACACGCACCATGTGCAAGATAACCACCAGCACCATCGCGTGCGCAGCCCAACGATGCATGTTTCTTGTAAATTGACCCAGAGGCACTGATAACTGGAGTGCCTTCATAGAAGGATAGGCACTTTCGATAGAGGGCACATAATAAAACATAAGTAATACGCCGCTCCATACCAGCACCCCAAAAAGAATCACGGACATGATGCCGAGACCGAAGGAATAGGACCACTTCAAACTTTTGCGGCTGACTTTAACTGGATGGAGGTGAAAGAACACATTGCTTGTCATCGCTAGGGACCGATCGAGGGGATTGTCGGGCCAGCCATGCCGCACCACTGACCTCCATGGTCGAGTAGCCACGATTTGTTCTTTCAGTCGCTCCCATAAACCGGGAATATCCAAACCCCCATCCCTTGCTCGATCAGCCATTAACATTGCCTCCTCTTGAAGCACAGATAAGACCTAACCTTCATCTCTACTGGCTCAGCTCAAGATCTTGGAAAAGTAACTCTTCCGTAAATTGGAACGACTCCATTCGCACCGCATCAGTTGGACATCTGGCAGCACAAAGCCCACAACGAATACAACGTGTTGGATCCAGAAGCATCGCCACTGCATCACTCCCTGCAGAGATCCGGTAGTTAATGAGTGTCACCAAGCCTTCGTCGCCCTCCAGATCGGATACCGGAACTAACTTCAGGCAGTCTTGAGGGCATACGTCTACACATCCATTGCACAAAATACACAGATCGCTGTCGAAGATCGGATTAATAGAGCAAATCAGACATCGGGCGCCTTGATTGCGTGCTTGCGCCTCGTCGAACCCGAGCTCGATTTTGGATACGCCAATTCGTCGATCCGCCTGGAGTGCGGGGGGCTGGCGACGCTGCATGCGCAAGTAATTTCTTAGGGGGCCAAGGTCGGGATATTTATCTTTGGCGATCGGAGTGAAAAAGCCTTTGCGAACCAGGCGCGGCTTCACATTTTGAAGATAGGTGTGAATGCCGCGGGCAGCGCGTTGTCCATCGGCGACGGCGTTGATGATCAAGCGCGGTCCAAAAGCGATGTCGCCACCTGCGAACACGCCGGGCGCGGTGGTCATCAATGTTTCAGGATCCAATGCAAATGTGTTTCGTGGTGTTAACTGCAATCCATCCTCTGGCCTGATCCAATCCAAATCGCCAGTTTGCCCGATTGAAATGATGACGCTGTCGCATTCCCATACTTTTTCGGATCCGGGTATTAGCTGCGGATTGAAGCGGCCCTGATCGTCGAAGGCACGCGCAACGTCTAAGGTCTCTACGGACAGTTGACCTCCATTTCTAGTGAAAATGCGTTTAGGTGCGAAATTATTGAAGATCGTAACCCCTTCCATCTGAGCATCTTCGATTTCGATGGGGTCCGCTAACATTTCGATGCGGTCTTCGACAACCAGACAGTCGACTGCCTGTGTGGTCCCCAGGCGTACGGCCGTCCTGGCCACATCCAGGGCAACCTCCAGATCACCACCGGATTGTGCTGGATGGCCAAGGCGGGCAGCAGTACGGGCGACATCCATGGCGACATTTCCGCCGCCGATCACCAGGATTCGTTTTCCCAAATCCAAGTTGTATCCCCCCAAATTGACGTTGATTAGAAAGTCCACCGCGCGGAGAACTCCATCCAACTGTTCTCCCTCGATGTTTAGATTGCGGCTTTGATAAGTGCCAATTGCGATGAACAGCGCGTCGAATTCGCTCCGCAGATCCTGCAAACTGAAATCTCTACCAAGCGCCTGGTTTGTTTGCAGTATTGGCCCGAGTGCCAGAATGGCTTCTATCTCCAGATCAATCACTTCGCGCGGCAGACGATATTCGGGGACGCCCATCCTCAACATGCCCCCGGCGACTGAAGTGGACTCGAAAAGGGTCACCTCGTGGCCTAGGAGGGCAAGATCGTGAGCGCAAGATAGCCCTGCGGGCCCTGAGCCCACAATGGCAACCCGCTTCCCGCTCTTATCGCCGCGCTGGTAGGCGGAGATTAATCCGCTTCGACTGGTGGGGAAGGTAGTGTTCCCTAAATCAAATGCGTCGGTCCTACCGACATAGCGAGGCCAGGCGGGGGGTTGACGCGCCTCTCCAGTTTCACCGAGGTAAACACCATAGCGATCGTTCACAAATCGTTTTAACGCGCGAATGGCAATGGGTGCATCAATTTTCCCCCGACGACATGCAGCTTCACATGGCGCTCCACATACCCAACCGCAAGTGGAGGCGAAGGGATTCGTTTCGCGCGCAATAAGGTAGGCGCGTTCATATTCCCCTCTCGCAATTGCATTGACATATGCCCGGCCATCCGTACGCACTGGACAGGCTGACTGACAGGGGACGTTTTCTTGGTAGAAACCTAAATCGGGAATCGAAACACGAAAATGGGCCAATGGCATTCTCCTGCACATGTTATTTTAGATAGGGAAGGTCTATAGAAGGTCTAAATTGGGTTTATGCTTGGTGGCAGTTATTCGAAGCGATATCCGAAACCGCGCTCGGTGAGGATGTGCTTTGGATCTCCGGGATCTTGCTCGATCTTCTTGCGCAAAGCCCAGATGTAATGCTTTACGTGTTTTGTTTCGCCCGCATACGCTGGGCCCCAAACATTGTTCAACAGCGCCTCGGTCGAAACAGTGCGTCCTGCCGACCGAACCAGCATCTCCAACAGGCGATATTCGGTTGGTGACAAGTCTACAGCACGATCTTTACGGATGACGCGTCGTTCGTCGAGTATGATGAGTAAATCGCCGCTGGCAACCTGGTTGCTGAGCCCGCCTTCTCGCTGAGAGCGGGATAGAATGGCTCCTACACGCGCGACCAGCTCTGCAAATGAGAATGGCTTGGTGACATAATCATCTACACCGAGTTGAAAGCCGCGCAGTTTGTCAACTTCCTCGCCTTTGGCAGTTAACATCAGGATTGGGACAAAGGAGTACTCACGCAGTTGCTGGCATACGCCCCATCCGTCGAGGTCCGGCATCATCACGTCTAGGATCACCAGATCGGGCTCCGTTTCTTTTGAAAGTTGGAGGCCGATTTTGCCATTCTTTGCCAGCAAAGGTTGGTATCCTGCTGTTCGCAACTGATCCGCCAGGAGCGCCAACAGAGTTTCATCATCATCTATGAGTAAGATTTTAGGATCGGCCATGTTTCTCCCTCCAAACTGGAAGGGAAATGGAAAACACTGCGCCTCCACTCGGATGGTTTTCCGCCCAAACACGTCCCCCTTGTGCTTCCACCAAGGATTGACAAACATATAAGCCGAGACCATATCCGTACGCTGACTGCGAATCACTGCTGTCGGCACGGTAAAATTTTTCAAACACGCGCTCGAGATCATCCTCGGGAAGTCCGGGTCCTGAATCGCGGATGGAGATTACGACTTCATTTTGGTCGGCGCGCACGTCGATTTCAATGGGACTTTCCGCAGGGGAATACTTATCGGCGTTATCCAACAGATTGGTCAGGGCTTCTGCCAATCGATCACGATCAGCGTGGACCATCGGAATTCCTGGTTTGGTGGGGACATGGATATCTCTTTCTGTTGAACGGGCGAGAGTTTGCTTTAGGACTTGGGTAACAAGGGGGAGAACCGAGATCGGTTCTAGCTGGACCATAAGTTGCTCAGCTTCGATTTGAGCTGCGTTAAGGATGTTTACGACCAGGCGATCCAGACGAGCAACCTGCTGCTCGAGGATTGTGAACATATTCGCGCAAGTCGAATTGATGCTTCCACATCCAGCCTGCATCTGATTTACAGCGCCACGCATATTGGTTAAAGGAGCTCGAATCTGGTGCGATACAAGGGACACAAACTCGGATCGCATCTGATCCAGGGCTTGCAGTTCTTGGTTCGCTCGGGCTAAGGCTTTAACTTTCTCGGCGAGTTCTTGTGTTCTATCTTTAACTTGCTGGTTCAAGGTAAGGTTGAGCTGACGGATCTCTTCATCACGCTTTTTCCTGCTGGTGATATCTCGGAGGATAACGGAGGTGCCTGAAGGGTTACCTTCGGATCCCTCTAGTGCTGTCGCCGTCAGCTCCACGATCTTCACGCGACCATTTGCATCCTTACAGGTCGTTTCGTGGCCGCGGATGAATCCTGATTCTTGAACAGAATTCAAAACCCAACGTATCTCCACTTTACTCTCGCCTGCAAGAAGATCGGTAACCGGCGTTCCAAGTATCTCATCCTGGTTGTATCCGAAGAGATCCCGGGCGCCACGATTCCAGGATTCGATTTCCCCTTCCAAATTCGTGCTGATGATGGCATCGGCGGAGGCCGATGTGATCGCCGCTAGTCTCCTCTCACTAATCATGGCTTGATCCTCAGCAAGCTCTTTCTCCTTATACCAACGTCCAATCGTGCTTAGAGACCAATATGCAAGCAAGGGTCCGGCGGTTGCGAAGAACAATATCTCCACGACATAGTGAATGTTTTCTCCGTAGGTGTCGTGGACCCAATTCGCCGGGCCAAGTTGATAGATGATTGCGACGACTGAAAAACTGATGGGAACCAACCAGCGCAATAAGGCCAACCGGCGATCAAAGTTAATTGTTGAAATGTTCATTTCAACCCTCACTTTACCGCTCGCAGATGGGATTGGAAGAAAGGAGCATGTATCCGGTTCTTATTCTTTATTGGACAGAAGCTTATGCTGTTGCGCAAGTAACGCGGCTTCAACGCGGCTTCGAACATGCAGTTTTTGTAAGACATTCGACATGTAATGTTTGATTGTTTTCTCCGCCAGGTACAGACGTTCGCCGATCTCGCGATTGGTTAATCCTTCGCTAAGGAGCATAAGGATTTCGCGTTCACGATCAGTCAATTCGTCGAATGGAGATGTTGGTTTTTCCAGCGTCATTTCGAAAAGGATGTTGCTAGCGAGATCCGGTGAAACGAAGATATCTCCTGCAGCTACTGACCTGATCAAATTGGCCAGTTCACGAGAAGAAACACCTTTAAGTACATATCCTTTGGCGCCGGCTTTAAAAGCACGCATGAGATCGTCATGATTTTCGGAGACAGTTAGCATTATGATTTTGGTTAGTGGACACGCGCTGGAAATCTTTTCCGCAGCCAGGATGCCGCCAGTATCTGGCATTTGTATGTCGAGCAGCAGCACGTCAGGTAATAACTCTTTGGCGAGTTCGATCGCTTCCTCGCCATTTTCTGCCTGACCCACAACATCAAAGTCCTTGTTGCTGGAAAGAGAAAGGACAACACCATCCCGAAAAAGAGGGTGGTCGTCTGCAATTGCTATGCGAATCGTCTCAGGCATGTTCGATTTCCGCCGCGTCCAATGGAATTTGAGCTCGAATGATTGTACCTTCTCCAAGTGAACTCTCTACCACAAGTCTACCCCCAAGTACTTCTACACGCTCTTTCATTCCAGCTAGCCCAAGAGAGTTGTTCTTTTGGACTGTGGATAAATCGAAACCTTCACCGCTATCTACAATTTCGATTTTCAATTCTCCATTCATGCGTTCGACAACAACTGCTAGGGTAGCTCCGGGCGCATGCTTGGAACTGTTGGATAGGGCCTCCTTTATAAGGCGGTAAATCGTGATCTTCACAGGTAGGGGGGTTATCTTGGGTAATTGACCTATATGAAGGGATACATTCCGACCAGCAATTCGTTCGTGATCTTTGACCACAGTCCGGATGGTTTGGTTCAATGTTAATGATTCCACCTCCGGCAACCGCAAGCCTGCTGCAATAGATCTCAGATCCTTCAAACCCGATTCAATCGCGTTTTGAACGGTGTTGAAATCATCTTCAACAGGATCGCTAATCTCCGGGAAATTACTGTACGTCTCTGCGAGGGCTTCGATGCGTAAAAGAGCTAAGGCCATGGACTGGGCAGGTCCATCGTGAAGATCGGCAGAAATTCGATGCAGAAATTTCTCGTTCAATGTGGTTGCTTTTGCGGCTGCTCTACGAATACGCTTGTTGAGAAACGTATTTTGATCTAATGATTCCTGTAGTTTGTGAACACTATCTTCGAGTTTGCTGTGTTGTTGCGTGATCAAGGTGCTTGCACGACCAACCATTCCAGCTAAAAGTAGATACATAACGATCGTGGCAATTCCGACGATGAGCCAACTTCGCAGCATGGCAATCTGTATTTCTGATTGAAGAGCCTTGGGTGTTTGATAAAACTCAGATACAGCTAAAATTTCTCCGCTACCATCACGGCGGACCGGAGCGTAGGTTTCAATCAGCGAATCCCAGTGCTGTCTTTCGTAATAATTCTCAGGATCACTTAGATCACTAATGTGCGTATTTACTTCCCCTTGAAAGGCTAATTCAAGATCGTCGCCGGGCTTGAATTCCTGCCCAATTAATTCTGGATTGGGGCTGTACAATACGCGCCCGTCCCTCGACCAAACTTTGTAAGCGACAATTTGTTGACCCAAGCTAGTTCCTGATAACAACCGATTGAGTGTGGAGATTTTGTCGGGATCTAACTGATCTTCGCCATCAAGATCCTGCAGCAGCGGAGTGACAAAGCTGTCAACGTACAGCGATGTCACTGCGGCTGTTCGGTTGAGGACGACTTTTTCAATGCCGGTTTGTATCCAAAAACCAATGATGAGCATTCCTGCGACCAAAATTACCAAACTCAGGATCAGGAACTGTTGAGCGAATGTGAATTTACGGAATAGTTTAAGGTTCATTTTCTTCAACCACCAAGATTTACTTCCTTTAATATACTCCTGTGATGCGAGAACTCATATGGACGAAGGTCTTAAAATCTATGACCTTCAGACGGACCAGAAATGCAACGTCTGACCATTCCAATTGATACACCTAATCTTCTATGATAGGTGAAATATCCCATGTTCCATATTATAAGGAGTAAATTTCTATGAACCGCAAGAATCTTATGCTCGGACTACTGTTAGCAGCTTCGGTATTAATCCTCGCAGGGTGTTCTCAATCTCAGTCACCTAGTGTCTCACCAAGTAGAGTGACATTCGACATCGAGCTAATTGAAATTAAAGGCGCAACGGATGGGATTTCAGCCCCGGACGTTGACCCAGTCAGTCTTTCTCAAGGCTATCGCTACAAGGCACCTGGTGAATATGACGAAGGAAACCCAGACAAGTGGCAGGTATCGACTTACATGTTCAGTCCCGGAGCGGTATCTGTGTTTCAAAATGACACGGTCACGTTGAGGATGTTTGGTGTAAACGGTGACGAACACGTCCTGGCGGTTCTGGCCCCCGATGGCAGTACAGTCGCTTCAGGAACGGTAAATCGTGGACGAGAAGTCGAATTTACTTTCGATGCAGATCTGGCAGGATACTACACGCTAATCTGTGCCAACCACGCACCTACGATGCAAACCCCGATTCAGGTCGTTCCAGTAAATTGATAAGGCAAACCTAACAATCTAGTTTCTTGATGAGGAGATGATCTAAAAGCTCAAGATCATCTCCTCATTTGCTTGAGAAGCATTCCTATACGAAAACAACGAGCAAATGCTTCGACCGTAAGTATTGCCCAGGTAAGAGCGCAGTCGATTGGGCACTTACGAGTAGAATTTGAATTGGAAGAGTCAGGGATCCTGACCTATGAATCCTAAAACCATGGGGGCTGTCTAAAAAGGTACTTGGATACACTATCGTTCTTCCCAAAAAATGTCGTATGGGCAACTGGCCAGTTGCCCGTACACATGGATTTTAATGGCGAGCATCTTAAACAAGCTGTCTCAATAACGCCGCGACCGGTGAGAGACGGCCTTTTGGGACAGCCCCTCAACGATCAAACTGAAAATAATCCTATGTGATAGATGGTTTCAATTCAAAGCTAAGATCTCCGTTGGGATATGAATTATCCAACTCGAACTGTACTTCTTTCCACCTTCGGCAATGACCGAATCCCGAAATATACAGCAATAAAATACCCTAAATAAGCGAGTACTTCGGTCAGCGAAGGATTGCCGTTATAGCCGAATAGGGCCTTGAGGATGCTGCCCAGGGTTGAATTCTCATCAAGGATGGGGTTGATGTCCCAGAGGGGATCGATCACCGCAGGAATCAACCCAGCTTCGTTGAACTCATGAATCCCATGAGCGAAAAGACCTGCGGCAAAAAGGATCATTAGTGCGCTGGAGAGCAGAAAGAAACGGCGTACGTCCAGTCGGATTGTGCTGGCAAACAATCCCCATCCAAGTATGGCGGCCGTGAAAATACCTGCCAAACCGCCAATCATTGTCTCTTGAGTTGAGGCGTCCATAGCGGCCGCGGTTAAGAATAGCGCTGTTTCAATCCCCTCGCGCAACACGGCGAAGAAGGCGATCCCGAACAGGCCCATATTTTGCCCCTGTGTTGCTGCTGCACGTACGTCACTTTCGAGACCCTGTTGGATACGACGACTCATGCGCTGCATCCAAAAGATCATCCATGTCAGAACGCCGGCAGCAAATATCATCATCGCTCCCTCGAAGATTTCCTCTGCCCTCCCTTCTAAGCTAGCCCCAACAAGTTGAATCATCACAGCAATCGCAATACTAATGATGATCGCGGCAGCAACCCCCCACCAGACAGCTGGCCGGTATTCAGGTTTTTTCATTTTGGTCAATACACTGAGAGTTAAGCCGACGATCAAGGCAGCTTCTAATCCTTCTCTCAAGCCAATCAAATAACTAGGTATCATATCTACTCCGTGTTATGTGTATTTTTTTCAGCGCAACGATGGCAATATCCCTCAAAACATACACACGCGTTTGTCAGGTGAACATTAATTTCTTTTTGGAGTTCGGCTCGGACCTGGTTGATCTTCTCGGTTGAGAATTCAATCACCCTTTTGCATTGCAGACAGGTGAAGTGGTAATGTTCGGGTTTCTTGGTCGGCTCATACACCTCACGCTTGTGGTCGCGAGCGAAGTAGCGCTGGTCTACTAAGCCTATCTCTTTGAGAACAGCAAGAGTGCGGTAGACTGTCGCGAGATTTATGTTCTCATCCAACTTCCTTACTCGATCCCAGATGTCCTCTGCGTCCATGTGGAATTCGCTCTCATCAAGAACCTGGAGGATAAGAGCTCGCTGAGGTGTCATTCGACGACCGCTCTTGTGTAGCGAACGACTGAGTGTATCAAGCGATGATGTTTTGGTCATTCATGCTCCTAATTGCAAATGCTTCGCAATAGCATTTTATTTGCATTTGCCCTTTTGTCGAGAGGGAAAATGTCACATTTAGGGTGTGAAGATGTTCACCTTTATATAAATGGGATCTTAAATGCAGACCCAATCCTGAAGTATTCGGTAACACAGCAGAATTTGGGTTAGTGGGATCGTGAAGGATGGTAATGGATGTGAACGTGACGCAGGAAATCGATGTTTTCGTAGAGCTTTCGTTCGGCCAATGTGGCGATCTCATCCCCGTGATCCACGCTTAAGCTTCCTTCAATTCCTAAAGTAATGTTTACTGTCAAGTAAGGACCTAATCGGCGTGCGTGGATCTCCTCCACCGAGTTGACGCCGGGCACTTGCGCGAGAAGCTCGTGGATGCGATGGACTAAATCATCACTCGGTACAGTCTCCATGATGATCACGGAGGCGTCGCGTAGTATTTGAATTCCGGTGATAAGGATTAATATTGCGACAATGGCTCCCGCCAGTGGATCGACCCATAAATATCCCTTGATCCCCATGTAGATGCCAATCGTCGCCGCGGACGCTGAGAGAAAATCGTTCCGGTGATCATGCGCCAATGCCTTTATAGTGGAGCTGCCGGTTTGAAGCCCAATTCGGTGCGTGACCAAGGTCAGTCCGATTTTAATAACCACCGTGAATAGGGCCACCCAAAGTGCACCCAGCGTTGCGCCTAAAAAGTTACTTTCGCCCACGAATATGTCGTAGACACCATTCACCGAGTTCCAAAAAATAGCAATACCCGTAGTCATAACGAAGGAGCCAACCACAAGAGCTGCAATGCTCTCAAGCTGCCCGTGGCCGAAAGGATGATCTTGATCAGGTGGTTTGCGCGAGATGCGCATAAAAACGCTCACCACTAAATAGTAGGCGACGTCGGAAGTTGAGTTAATGCCTTCAGCCAGTAACGCAGGACTATGACCTATGAGCCCAACAGCCGTCTTCAACGAGGCCAGGATGACATTTGCAGCGAGTCCAATGTTGATAACCTGGTAGCCTCGACGTTCTATGTCTTGTGGATTCATAATCCCTCAGGAGCTGTGACGAACTAGGTTAGTGAACAACCAGTTTTTACCCTATGTACGTGAAATAAGGTTTACGCGCAAATTTTTAAATTGCGTGGTTTGAGCAAACGATTTATACACTAAATCACTAAGAATGTGATGGGTGATCAATAAATTATAAATTGAGCACCTCCTGACAATTCGGTTATCCGGCAATCAGAAGGTGCTGTCGAAGAGATGAAGAGAAGATTTATTAAGGGGTTTTGTTAATCTCCGGTTACGATGATGGCCCCTGCCATCCCCTGACCGCCTGGGCCGCCGTGGAATTTACAATAATACGCGAATGTGCCAGCTTCAGTAAAGGTGATAGTGAATACATCGCCGTCACGCATGGTGCCGCTGTCAAAGATACCAT
>SDBU01003672.1_pt1 | contig 19390 bp, 10 predicted proteins | sample 2277071 | NCBI WGS metagenome assembly SDBU01 (sample SAMN10397929, study PRJNA504765) | marine sediment metagenome | isolation source: marine sediment core GS08_GC12, 126 cmbsf | place: Arctic Ocean: Gakkel Ridge, Loki's castle | collected 2008 | reverse complement strand
TCCCGCGAGACGTCTCTGCTTTCGATGACAACATCACATCGGGGACTGCGTCCGATGATGGTGCTTTTTGCGTTCGGTTCAACCTGCTGTGTTTTCCCATGTCCGGTTATTTTCAACATTTCCGCTGCCATATTCAGTTCCTCACCTTTTTATTCTGTGTATACATAACTGGACTGCCGCGAGGATTTAATCCTACAAAAAAAATGGTAACAGTCAACTGAAAACCGAGTGGCTTGACCTGCTCCCCGAAAACTGGTCCAAATTTCCTGGACTATTATAATACGCCGTTGTTCGCTCTATTAGACTACAACTTGCGTCAACAATGGTTATGGTTGCAAGCGCTTTTGTAAATCTATTTCGACCAGCGGTCTGGCGCTAAGACTATGTCGATGGTTGCTCCCTCAACAGGAATAGTAGACCCTGCTAAGGATTAAGGAACGGCATGCCATGCATGGCAATATCATCGAAGTACGCAAGTGGTTCATCCTCGTCGCGGCTGGCACCCTTCCAGAGTTCGGTCATAATTCGGACATAGGCCGTTCCCTCAGGGACGGTAAATATCTTTTCGTAATAGTTCCATTCGTCAACAATGGGTACAGGCGTAACCAGGCCACCGACGGGATCGTAACCTTCCCTTGTATGATAATCGCTCTTCCCAATGAGCCAAATCAACCGCGGTGCAGTGTAGGGGGGGTCATTTAATAAAGGCAGTCCCATAGGACTTCCGAACTCGTTGTAGCGCGAGACACCCACAAAAGGCCATCCGCCACTTACCCACTTTATCCAGGCGCTAACCCTGTATCTCTCACCCGCAGTTACTTTAATAAGCGGCGAGAGATAGTGCGATGCTGCCTCAACCCGCAGGACTTTTTGAGAATATGTCCCAGAATGGACGGGATCATCGACTATCTCAATTGGGTCACCCGGACCTAACTTGCTGTACCATCCTGCCGTTCCGTTCTCCCAGCCCTGGAAATAGATCTCCGGCCATTCGGGCGGTGAAGAGCTCAGGGCAGCGTAGGCATCGATTAAACCGTGGCCATAAGTGTCATCCCAACCGGTATCCCCTAAATCTTCGGCGGTCTCTTGAAGAACAACCCTCACTTCAGCGGGCGTAACTGCGTTTCCATAGGCAATCAACAAAGCGGCGACCCCGGAGACATGAGGAGCCGCCATTGATGTGCCGTCGAAGTACCAATAGGCGAAATCCTTTGTCCTCCTCGTGATTGGGTTAAAGGTGTTTTGCAGAACTCCATCAGCCTTGCCATCTTGATTTTGATCCAAATCTACGTTCCCGCCCGGAGCAACTAAATCCAGACTTGAGCCATAATTGGAATAAGGGGCCCTGCTTTCGTCATACTGGGTGGCGCCTACTGCAATCACATAATCATCATAGGCAGCTGGGTAGATAATAGTGCTTGAACCGTCATTGCCGGCAGCGGCTATTACTGTTATACCGTTGTCATAAGCGTATGCTACTGCATCCTCTAACATCGTTGAGGGTGAGGAGCCTCCTAAACTCAAGTTAATGATATCCGCAGGAATTTCAGCGACGGGGGCATCCGGGTCGGTCGGATTAGCGCCAGCAGCAAAGTAAATACCGTCAGCGATCGACGAGTAGGAACCGGAGCCGCCACTGCCCAGGACCTTCACAGGCATGATGGAACAATTAAAGGCCACTCCGGCAACACCTATTCCATTATCTGTACTCTGAGCGATAGTGCCGGTAACGTGAGTGCCGTGGGAGTTATCATCGTTCGCATGTTCATCATCGTTGACGAAATCGTAGCCAGACACGAAAACAGTCTTCACCAAGTCAGGAGCTATATAATACTTCTGCGGCTTCGGAGGGTCTGTCGTGTAATTCTCATAGGCGACACCTGTATCTACTACTGCGACAATAACGTTCTCACCCGGCGTGCCAGGTGCGCCTAACAATTCCCAGGCATCCTTCATCTGGATTCCCCCATATTCAGGATTATCCAGGTGCCATTGTAAATGATAATGCTGGTCATTAGGTGCCCAACAAGTATAGGCGATGTAATTTAGCTCAGCATATTCAACATTGGGGTTTTTCCCATATATTTCCAGCATTTCAGAGAGCGTTTTCCTGCTTGGAATCCTCAATCTCATAAAGCCGGCAAAAGGGCTGGTATAAATTATGGAGACATCGTGCCTTGAATTTAGCTTGGCTATCACCTCCTCTCCGACGCCCAGTTTAAATTTGACGATGATCTCACCGGGGGCGTGTGTCCGGCCGACTCTTGGCAGTTTCCTTTCGAAGATTTGATCATCGCCCACTCCTTTTTGGGTCCAGATGAAACCAAACAGGACCCCGATTCCTACAATCAGACATATCTTTTTCATAATTAGGTCCTCCTTAAAACACCCGTTCCTAAGATTTTTGTAAATACTCTAACATAAAATTATAACCATATTTTACAAAGTTATAACGATATTTTCGGACGAAGCAACAAATTTTTTGTCATCATTTATCACTACACATTTTAGCACAGGCTTGCAAGGATGCTCTGAACAGCTTCTGAAAGGCGTTTTTCTCGGGCGTAGCAACTCAAAAGGGCCGAACGGCTCAAAATTGGAGCAAAAGAGTTTCAGGTGAGAGTATTTATGGCAAACTTTCCCTTGCTTAAAGTGGCTGTGGCTGGTTTTAGGCACCCCCTGACACTTAATGGAAGAGTGCGTAAATGCCGATAAAAAAATAGGAGGGCCGCGGTCTGCGACCCTCCAGGGCCGGCATCGTTAAGGATGGGACAAGCTCGGCGGAACTTCGTGGAAGCACCGGGCCGCCCAACGATGCCGGTTTTATTCCAAGCCTTCAGCGATTAGTTATCGGCTGTCAGCTTTCAGATATTGGAGGTAAGGGTTAAACTCTCAGGTACCGGAACGACCTGCTCCTCGCTGTTTTTTAATTAGTCGTCCTCGCGGTTGTTGTCAGTAGTCTCGATATTCTCGCGGGGCTCATAAATCAATGGATTGTGATCGACGCTAACAATGGTGACGGTCAGGTGGCAGCGACCGCTTGCTGTTACCGTGGTTTCAAGCGCAGCAAGTCCATTGCCATCAGTAACTGCACTGACGGTTTCGTCGATATCCTCGGAGAAGTTAGCAGTAACAGTGGCACCAGAGACGGCTCTGCCATTGTTATCCAGGATGACCACTTCCGCGAGGCCTTTTTTCAAGCTCTGCTTTAGCTCGATAAACGATACGACAATGGAATCAACGTGCATGGTCCTGGCCGTAGACATGCCCATAGCCGTCGACTCCGAAGGAGTCCCGGTAATCTCAACATCGTCAATATATGCATACTCATTATTCTTGTCTGCGTTCGTGATGAACCTTATCTGGAAATTTGGATTGTCATCAGCTCCTACGCCACAAGTCTTATCCAAGGAGGCCCAAGAGCTGGCCTGCGTACTCTCAAGCTCATGCCAATTGCTGCCATCATACCATTCCACAGCAAGAAATTCGCCATCGTCCATCCCATTTGTTTTCCGGGCATACTTAACATGAATATCGGTAAAGCCGGCGGTACTGATAGCTTTCTCTATCCATGCCGACCCCTTCAGTTCAGCGCCATAGTCGTCGGTGTACTTCGCCTTGGTTGAAACATTCGTGGTACCCGATGTGGTCCAGCCGCCCGTGGCAAAGTCCTTGCTCTCGAACCCATCACTCCACGGCAGTGCTCCCTCGGTCGTAAAGGCCCAGACATCACCGGGCGTAACCCCACCCGGACCAACTTCATCAATTCGCCAATAGTATGTGGTTTTGAAGTCCATAGTACCGGGATCAAAAGTAGTACCTGCCTGGTTGCCCTGGAATTCGCCTGGATCGGGTGTAGGATTGGTGCCGAAATACACATCATGTGATGTAGTATCCGAACCAGCCGTCCAGTTCAAATCGGCATCTATGCTCACACCCGTTACCCCATCCGCCGGACTCGGACTGCTTGCCTGGCCGGGCAACGGGGCGGTGGTAAAGCTCCAGACAATGCCGGTTGTTGTACCAGCAGTGTTTTTCTCATCAATTCGCCAGTAGTAGGTCGTATTACTCCCCATCGTGCCCGGATTGAATGTTGTTTCCGTTTGGTTGCCCTTGAACTCGCCCTCATCAGGTGTGGAATCAATACCGAAATACACATCATGCGATTCTGCACCCGCTCCAGCCGTCCAACTCAAATCGGCATCTATGCTCACACCCGCTACCCCATCAGCCGGACTGGGACTGCTGGCTTGGCCGGGTGGAGTAACAATGGTCGTAAAGCTCCAGACGGGTCCCACTTGCGTGTTTTCGGAGGTGTCTGTAACTTCCACATACCATTCGTAATTAGTACTGGGTGAAAGACCGGCCCAAAGGGTTGCGGTGTTGGACCCGCTGGATACATCGGTATTAGTAGCAATTTCATCATAGGTCGGGGCACCAACCTGGCGGCCATAAAACGTTACATCTAATGAATCTTCCTGAGGATCGCTGACTGTCACCTCTAACGTTGGCGAAGTGGATACTCCTGTGGCGCCGTCGGCTGGAGCTACCAGTACCGGCTGATGAGGCTTATGGAGGTCTACAAGAACTCCACTAAGCTCGAGGTCAAAGCCAAGGTCAGAACTGCCGTCATTGCACTGGTGCACGTCGACCGCCAGCACATTGTCGCCCGTCTGCAGCGGCGCCGGATTGATGGTGTATTCAAAGTAGGTCGTTTCGTCAGTCCCTCCCACGGTCGTGCTGGCCTCTGTGTCGTAGGTAATTTCCCCGGACGGCATGTTGGAGCGCACCACCTCGGTGCCGTTTAGATAGACAACACAGCCATCATCCCGCAGCACTTTCACGGTAAGGCTCTCATAAACGCTTGGGTCTTCAACGTAAAAGCTGTGCCGGAAGTAGTAGCATGGGTACCGCGGAGTGCCCATTGTCAGAGAAGTAACGATGTGCGGATCACCGTAGCCGAGCGGTGCCGGCTCCGAATCCCATCCTGAGTCGTCAACAGATGGCCAGCCTTCACTGTGCAGGTCTGTGTCCGTGTCATCGTATTTCCACGTTGACCCGGCCCGGACCAGCGGCGGAAATTCTTTGTCGAGGACAAGCTCTACCGCAGCAACAAGGTCATCAGAACTCGCCTCATCATTCCAGTTTCCTATTGCCAGAACATTGTTTCCTTGGTTTAGATAGCTCAAAAAGCCGGCAACATCAATATAGGTATAAACAGGAGCAAGCTGCTGGTCACCTCCTGAATCCTGAGCTGAACTTGCGCTTTTATCCCATATACCTTCTTCCAGTGTTGGAGCATTATCCGACCTGTAAATCTCCTGGTCATTCAGCCAGACAATAATCGCATCATCATAATCCACTCCCAGAACCATAGCGTTGTACAAATCTTTATTATGGACAGTGAAGTTAATTCTCTGGAAAACTCCATGAACACCGCTTTGATTAGCTACTTGAGTGTTTATCCAACCCCAGGCACCAGGATTTGTTGCAACACCCACACACAATTCCCCATCACTCCAACCGGCTGCAATATCATCGAATTCAGCCAGCCACCATTGAGAATTGTTGTAACCTGACCAGTCTGGATTCATGGGTTGGTCTGCATCAGTGTAATCTACAAAATATCTCGAAGCAGTTCCTGCACCTTCCCACGTATTCACCAGGGTCTGGTTTTCAATGTCTGCCCTTGTTTTTCTAATCACATCTGGATTATTCCAGTTACCTCCACTTTCATGAACAGCTTTGAGCTCGAAATTACCACTTCCATCTACATTGGCATAAATTATCGTAGCAAAATTGTCATTTGAACCTCCAACCATTCCTCCTGAAACCCCAGAATCAGCTTCAAAAACTCCGTTATGTTCCTCTAAATGATATTTATGATCATGGGCTGTCATATAAGCTATAACTCTCTCTGTCCTTAACAAGTTCCAGAATTTGTCTCTGTTGGGGATATCCTGGTCAAGAGAATCTAGTACATGCCTGATAAGAGGATAAGCTGGCTCGTGCCCAACAACAAGTTTGTAAGGTCTATCCGACCCTCTCAATACATTTTTCAACCAATCAAATAATTCATCTGGAATATAACCACCATCGGTACCACTGTACTTAAAGCATGAATCGTCAGCATCGACACCACCCGATGGAACCGTCCAATCGCAGCGGCCATTGTCATTTCCATCCCAGTACTCGTTTATTACCACAATCAGCATATCGCTGACTTCATAGTAATATGTGGTTTCTTCAGTTCCGGCAGGACCAGGAGTTGGATTAAAATGATAACTTGCAAATGCATTTTTCACAGCAGACAAATCATGTGTATTGTCAAGTTCATGATTTCCTATGCAATAAAGTATCGGCACATTACAGACATCTGAAGCCGCAAGTGCATCAACAGTATTCTTTGGGCTTTCAGAAATATAGTCCATATCTCCTATGGACTGTATACAGTCCATACTCCAACCGGCATCCATCTGGTCATCTACCTGACTAAAATCATCAGTTAAAGCAGTTTGATTTGTATTTTGGGGCCTTGGATCACTCATAAAAGCGATGGTGGCGGGTCTCTTAGAAAGCGTAATCGTGTCAAACTCCTCTCCGTGATTGTACCGGGCCCTGAGAGTAAGGGTCTTGGCTGGCACGCCCACATCGATAACGCAGTGATGGTGTACCGACTCGCCGAGCTGCCGAATGGGCACAACCTCGTCTGTGAGAAGGGTATCGAGGTCTGCACCTCCGCCGCCGGTAACGATGTAGTAGATACCATTGTCGAAATATCTCTCGTAAGCGTGCGTATGACCGTTGAGGACCATATCCACGCCATACTGCTCAAACAGCGGGACCAGATGTGTCTGGACGTCCTCGTCGTCGGAGTATTCGCTGCCGGCGGTATAGGGCGGATGATGGAAGTACACAATGTGCCAATCAGCGCTCTTGTACTCGGACGACTGAAGTTCCGCTTCAAGCCAATTATACTGGTCGCTTCCTGAAGAATAGTTCACATTCGTGTCCAGGCCGATGAAACGGACGTTGCCATATGTGAAGGCGTGCCACCTCTCCGGATCAGTCGTGGATCCGTTGTCCGGTAGAGAGAGGAAATCGTAGAACCACGATGCATTGTTCTCGTTATCGCCCAGCACCGGATACAACGGCGTGTTGATCATTAGATCGCGAGCCGGCGTGAAGAACTCAGTGCCCCACAGACTTTTAGTCATGCCGTCACTGACAAGGTCACCAGTGTGGAGCACGAATTCAGGCTCGCTGTTGATAATACCCTGAACGACTGCGGTGTGATCGGCGGGAAAGTCTCTACTGTCCCCGTAGACGACAAAACGGAACGAGCGCGGCGTTGCAGGCGCCGTCGTGAACGTGCTTGTGACGCTTGTAGACTCACCCCAGGTAACTGTATAGTAATATGTCGTATTTGGTGTCAGGCCCGTTAGTTGTACTTCGTGTATCGTAACCTCCGTTGCGTCCTCGACAAAATATTCATCGGGTGCCGCGATTCCATAATCGACCCGGCTGCCCGTAGTGGTATCCGTCTCCCACATAATGACAATCGAGTCTTGGGTTACATTCTGAAGGTAGAGACCTTTTTTGGGCACATCGGGAAGAGTAATCGTGACGCTTCTTGGTGGACCAGTAGTCAAAAGCGTTTCTGTGGCTTTGGTAGCGGAAGCTTGATACGTATAGGTTCCGTCGGTCAGGTTCGATTGGTTCACATAAAGCAGCCACTTGTCCAAATCGTATTTGCTCAGATTGGAGTAATAAAGCTGTTGTATCTGGGCCGCAGTAAAAGATTTCTTGTATATCCTGACTTCATCCAATGCCGAATTTAGGAAATCATCATCCTGGGTATCATTGCTCCCTATGGCAAGATTTGCTGTATTTGAAATGCTCCCCGTTACTGGCGCCGTCCCATCAGGCGCTCCATCAATCCACAACTCCGCTTGATCTTCTCTTCTCTGAGCAACGACAAAATGCCATTGGTTGTCGCTGTAGGCCTGGGATGAGATGACCGTTACGTTACCGGCAGTCGTCTGGAAGTCCAAGGATATCTTGTTCGAGACGGCAGGTGTCCCGGCTGGAGCATGCTTAACTTTGTACCATGTGGTCGTCCCAGGGTCTGAACCCTTTGCCAAAACGTCTCCACCAACTTCATCTCTTGTAAGGATCCAGAAGGCTATCGCGAAATCACCGGCACCGGGATTCAAGGACTCTGAATGGTCCACCAAGATGCTCTGGCCCTGTGTTGATCCGTTGCCGGTAAAATCGAAGGCGCCTCCGTGTTTGCCGTACTTGGTCCACGTGGGGACTTTATCCGGATCGGACATATCACTCAAATAGCCGTGATTGTCATAGCCGGAGACGTCTGCCACGAGATCGCCGGCTTCAGCATTTGCTCCCTCGTAGTCCTCGCCCAAGGCGCGAACGTTATCGAAGTTGAACATCAGCACCAGAGAGCTGTCGTAAAGGGTATAATCCGTGCCGGTCCAGTTGAACGTCACATCAGTCAAAGAGGGACATTCTATTATCTTAGTGGCTATCTCGACCGTTGAACTTTCGATGGTTGCTTCGTCTACCGGAGTGAGGGGCTCTACAAAGAATATAACAGGGACGGAGTACATGGCGATATCGTCAAAATACGCGAGTGGATCACCTTCCCTGCCGGCGTGCTTGAAGAGTTCGGTCATGATTCGCACATAAGCCGTTCCTGTAGGGACCGTAAATTCCTTTTCATACCATCTCCACCCGTAAATTATGGGCACAGGGTCAACAAGGGAACCGGGCGGGTCATAACCTTCCCTCGAATAATAACCGTCCATACCAATGAGCCAAATCAACCGTGGCGCGGTTCCGGGTTCATTAGATAGAGGCAGTCCAATAGGACTTTCGAATTCGTTGTACCGAGAGATGCCCACAAAGGGCCATCCGCCGCTCTCCCAGTTTATCCACGCACTGACAGCGTAGCTTTCCCCGGGAGCAACTACAATAAGCGGCGAAAGATAGTTTGTCGCGGCATCAACGCGTATGACTTTTTGAGACCAGTCACCGGAATAAGGGAGCGGATCATCGACTATCAGAATTGGGTCCAGACCTGGGTATTTGAAATCATATTTGCTGTACCATTCTGCCGTTCCGTCCTCCCAGCCCTGGAAATAGGGTGTAGAATAGATCGTAGTTGCTTTTGCCTGCACCCCCAACATCAAAAATAGTACTGTTACAGATAGGATTTTTGTGATACTTTTCATGAGATTTCCCTTCTACAAAGATTACCAATACTAACTATCTTTTTCCAAATCATCCGGCAAATTGACCTCAGCGCACGCACCGAGCTTTGTACGGATTAGGGATACTGCTTTTCTGCATTTGAACGTGCCGAACTCAAAGCCCCTACAGAGGAGTTGATACATCACTTTAGTTAGAAAGATGAGGCTGTCAAGATTCCTGCGCCACATCCGTTTGGGCTCCTGGACCAGGCGATACGCCCACTCCAGGCCAAGTTTCCTAATCCATCCTGGGGCCCATCTAACACTACCTGAATGGTAAGCAAAGGCTGCTCCTACACCGACCATCGCTGCAGCCCTGATTTTCCCGACGTGCTTGGCCATCCACTTTTCCTGCTTCGGCGTGCCTAACCCTACCCAGACAATATCCGGGTTTGATGAATTTATCATTTCGATAATTCTGTCGGTTTCTTGAGCGGTTAGGGGGCCAAAAGGAGAAGAGTAAGTGCCGGCAATTTGCAGTCCGGGATATTTTCTGGCAAGCTCCCTGGCAAGTTTTTCAATCATGCCGTTACCTCCCCCGTAAAAGTAATGACGATATCCATACTGTCGGCCCTGGTCACAAACCTTCAACATAAGGGTGGGCCCCGTCACACGGCCTTTATGCCTATAGCCGAGCAAACTTGCGGCCAATATGATCCCGACACCATCAGGCAAGTTCATATCCGCCCGGTCGACAGCCTCGCACAATTCTTTATCCCGATGGCACTGCACCACACTGTAGGGATTCACCATCGCCACATAACGCCGTTTACCATTTTGTCTCCAACGCTCAATGGTTTCAATGGCGGCGTCATAAGCTATCAGGTCACATTTGACTTTGAAAACATCACACCTTCTTGTCTGCATAACTTCCTCCATCATAAAAACATACCATTTTCACATAGATAGCTATTCTCAGCCAAAACAATGCCGAGCTGCTCTCTCATAGACCTTTATCAACGACTCATAAGCTTTTTCTGCGGAGTATTTCGAAGAAGCCACCTTTTGGGCTTCATTACCTAAATTCAGGCACAGGTCCTCATTTTTGTACAAGCAAGTGATTTTGGCTGTTAGGTCTCTTACATTACCCGCTTCAAACAAAAGCCCGGTTCTATTGTCTTCAACGATAGACGCCATGCCTCCTATACGGGCAGCAACAACCGGGCGGGCAAAGGCCATAGCTTGAGTTATTACATTCGGAAACCCGTCATAGCAGCGGCTTGGGACTACTACTATCCTTGACCTTAAATATAAGCCGTCAAGTTCATCTGCCCCCAGGAAACCGAGCCACTGCACATTCGATGGAGACCTGTCTTGTACACCTTGCATCCCGTTATGGCTACCTGCTATCGCAAACGGTACGTCTGGCATAGCCTGGGCTGCATCCAAAAACTCATCCACACCCTTTTCTGAACTTACCCTTCCGATAAAAGTCACCAGGTTGCCCAAAGTATTATCTCTCGGAATTCCATCTGGTTGAACAAAGCCCGGGACGATCCCAATTTGATCCTCACGAATGTCCCTTTCTGCAAACTTTTGCTTCTGGAACTCTGTCTGGACAATAAACATGTCCACATTGTTCAGGATACGTTTTGTTACTCTGTTAAAAGCGTTCCGAAGGGCATAGCCCGTGCTTTTCAAGACATTATCCTGACAAATTCTAAGGACACACCAAAACTCTCGGCCAAAACCCAGACATTTCTCACAAATTCTCCCGTTGCTCAGATACAATCCATTAGGGCAGAAAAGCCTATAGTTTGGGCAGAGCATTGCTACAGGAATGCCTCGGTCCATTATTGGTTTAAATATCGAAGCAGAAAGTAGAGGATATATGTTCTGCACCTGAACAATATCCGGTTTTGTCCTATCCAGCTCTTTTGCCAATTTTCTTGCTGCAAATGGATTGTGTATGCCGGCAAAAAAGGCTTTAACCTTACCAGCGAAGGAACCGGCTATCTCGGCAGAACTCCGCTTGAACCAGAACACTTCGTGGCCATGGACTCTTAGCAAATCCACTATACTCTGCGCGGCATGTTCCTCTCCACTGGGACCAGCATAATCGTTATGTATATAGAGTATACGTTTCATACTTATGTATCCAGACATCGCAGACTGTCCTCAAGCCTCGCAATTTCATAGAATTGGTATTATCAGTTAGCCCTGTGTCGAATCGCAATTTCACACGCCTTTAGTATTGCCTGGGCCGCATGTTCAGCGGTATGGTTACTAACTATTTGTCTTGATCTTAGTCCCATTTCTACAAGTCTATCTTTCGCCGAAAGACACTTATTAAGTGTTTTAACCAAATCCGCTCTATCAAGCGGATCGAAAACCCAGCCATTTTCTCCGGACTGAATTAGCTCCGGGTAACAGCCGTTATACTTTGAACAGAGTATAGGCAGACCACAAGCCATCGCCTCCGGCACAACTAAGCTCCAATTGTCCTCCAGGGTGGGCACGACAAGTGCATCCGCCGCTGCATAGAAACGAGCCACCTGCGAATAATCAACACCGCCAGGGAGCCGGACATTGCTGAGCTTGTTTTCGGAAACGAATTGCCTCAGAAATGCTGATTCCGGCCCGTCGCCAACGAGCACAACCGTCCCGGCGCCAGGGTAGGCGCGTTCGAAGTCCACCCACGCATCAAGTAACTGCCGCAAGCCCTTCCTGTAGTTCAATCGCCCCATAACGAGGAAAGCCAGTCCTTGGACGTTCCACTGTCTTCTTATCATCGAGCGCTCAGCCGCAGTGACAAGAGAGCTCTGTTGGGCCAGAGCTTCGGTATCCGATGCTATATGTCCTGTGGTTATCCGAGCGTCAGGCATACCCAGGCATCGAACATACTCGACACACAACCTTCCGCTACAGCAGACAGCATCGAGCAGTTGCACTGCGACACGGCGATACAATTTGCGAAACCACTGTGCATCACGCTCGGTATGAAAGGTCCTCTCATAGCATACGACGACGGGGATGCCACGCTTAAGTTTGTACAGCAAGGCAGCGGCCGTCCACTTAAAAAAGCCATCGCCCACCAAAACATCTGGCCTGCACATCTTAAGTTTCTTCAACACGTGTGGATGGAATTGCACCGACACACCGTTGTTCGCCATCTCGTCCACGTTCCCTCTGCCAAGTTGCCATTCGCCCGAAAGACCGATAGCGCGAGAACCGAATAACCGTTCCATCTTGTTGCAGACACGTTCGGGCACCAAATCCCTTGAAAACAATACGTGCAGTTGGTGGTTGAGCAATTCATCTAAGGCCGCGAAGACAGGGACTCTGTAGTCAAGAAATGAACGTGTCACCCAGGCTATTCTCATATAGGCATTTCCTGATTTTGCAACGATTTACTCGATGAATTTGCAACGCTTTCCGGCAAAACGCACGTCCGGGGATAATAACTTTTCAGTATCAGTTTTGAGCCAATCATTTCGTTCGAGTGAGAACCCAACAATATGAATGGAATCAGGTGTGTTCGGGAAAGTCCAACATTCAATTTCGGGAAGTAATAGCTACAAGAATCCCCTTTAAGTATTCACGGAAACAAAGCAGGCAACAGCAGGCTTTCCATCCAACGATTCCGAGATTCGCTCCTACAACCATGACCTTACTAATTAAGTCCGAAGGAAACTTTTTTCCGTATTTCAAAGTTATCGATAGAGCACCTGAGTGGTTACTTCCCAAAATCATGGAGTGCGCAAAATTCTTGGCAACCCTTGCCCTGACAATATCAAAGCTGGGCCGGTCTTCCTCCCCAAGCCTCTGGACAATACGCCTTTGCCATTGTTCAAGATTTGGGCACTTTGCTCTACGTGTTTTGTACTTATTTCTCCAGCCTGCGTGCGCAGCTGCAGCCGTCCCATCACTTACGAAAAGGGCTTCCGGGACCATACCCCATTTCCCAAAGGTTGCTAAATACCCCCAGTATTCCAGGTCTTGCGATGTGCGTAGGTCGGGTAGCTGATAACCCGCCTTTTCAATAACGTCCCTATGAATTACGTTTGAACCTGTTGTAATGTGATCATGTTCCGCCCAAAACCTAAAAAAGTTATCAATAATGAATGGTTTTTGGGGCTTATCCGGTCCAGCTATAATTGCAGGCTTAATAATGTCCTTGTGGCCCCAGCGTTTAATGATTTGCCCGGTGCTGACCGCTATGGCTTTAGGGTTCTTTTCCAGGAAATTTACACATTTTTTCAGGAAACCGGGTAACCAGTAATCATCAGCATCTAACATGGCAACGTACTTACCATGTGAAATCCTCAAGCCGGCATTCCGAGCGGCAGCTTGCCCCTGGTTATCCTGTTCAATATAGATTATCTTGTCCCCGTAACCTGCCGCGACCTCCGCGCTATTATCGGTGGAACCATCATTGGTAACGATAATCTCAAGAGGTTGATAGCTTTGGCCTAAGGCACTGTCAATGGCCTGCCCAAGAGAGACGGCAGAATTATAAACCGGGATAATAACAGAAACCAGCGAGTTTGACATACGCCTAAACCTTTACCGTAATCTTTCTGTATACTTTCAACAACGCGGTCGGGAATACATTTAAAGTATTCCCAAAGAACTTTGTAAGGCTCATTGACAGCCTTGTCTTTATAGAACTGTTAGACAGCTCTGCAAAAAATGGGCATTTCAGAGAGATACTTTCAAAACCGGAGCTCACAAAAAGTGCGTCCAGACTTTTTGGCGTCAAACCATTCATGTGCTGATATGGGGACTTCCAGTACAATCTTCTTTTAATTAGAAACTTTATTGAGTTGCAATTTGGCACAGCTATAAGTACGCAGCCATCAGATTTCAGGATGCGCTTAAACTCTTGGACAATTGGCAAACAAAGATCCAAATGTTCAAACACGTGATTCGAAACAATGAGGTCATATGAATCACTTTCTATAGACCTAAGTTCTTTCTCGTATAAGTTATCAATTCCTAACGAACGACCTAAATCTATACTATTTGGATTGAAATCAATCCCTAATGCGGAGATGTCTTCTTTTTGACAAAGGTATATTAGCGCTCCTCGACCACAACCGAAATCCAGAACCTTTGGATTGTTTGCTCGCATGTGCTCCTTTAATTCGAGAAATATTATATGATGGTCAAGCCTGCATATATCTTCTGGTTTGGAAAATGTTTTAGCGGAATAGCCTGATGAAGGATCTTTGTACTGAGCATTCTCAATCTCCGAGTTTAGAATGGGATTAGTATAAAGAGTCTTGCATTTTCGACACTTGACTACTGTAGCACCAGGTATGTTGAACTTGTCTGCGAAATATTCTTCGCAAGGTGCGGTAAAGACTCTATCCGACTCTTCGGACAGACACACGGGGCAGTTTCTTTTTCGAAACATTGTCTTCATGTCTTTTCTTTCTTACGCTTTCGATAAGATCAATTTCCTTGTCCAATCGTTTATCCCAGGACAGCAGATTTTCTTCTGCGAACTTTCGAGTTCCTTGAGCCAGGCTATTACGCATTTGCGGGTCTAACGCAAGCTCTATTACGGCCTTGGCAATGGTTGAAGGCCCAGCATCAGGTAATAAACGACCGTTCACACCATCGGTTATAACATCTTTGGTGCCACCTACATCCCAGGTCACAATTGCTTTGCCACACGCCAGGGCCTCCAAAAGAGTATTGCCAAGACAGGACAGATCGTTGACCTGAAGAAAAACGTCCGCAATTGAGAGTACCTCGTACACCTTCGAATGCAAAACCATACCAGTGAAATAAACGCAGGAATTTAAATCCAGGCGGTTGACAATACTTTCCAGCTCTTTTCGCGCTGGCCCATCGCCTGCCAGGACCAACCTGGCATTTGGCACGCTTTTAAGTATTTCAGGCATTGCTTTTATGACCCGGTCTTGTCTTTTCCAGCGGCTTAATCTGCTAAGACACAGCAGCACAAAATCATCTTCATGCAAGCCAATCTTCCTTCTCAACGTATCAGATTCAGCACTATTTGCTGACCAATGGTTATCAACACCGTTAATCCACGTGCGGTATTTAGTACTATCAATTCTTAGCCAGTCAGCTAATTTGTCTCCGCAGGTACCATCGTTAGAAATAATCATCATATCGCTTGGGACTTTCCAGGCTAAGAACTCAGCTAAGCAGTGCAATTTGTGCCTTACTCTATGATTATGATTTGAAAACCAATCATGGTACAACCAGGTACCATAAATCCTTTTTACGGATGTGCTTCGATACTTTTTCGCCAGGGCCCATCCAGCATAGGAAAGCCAGGGTTGCAGCGAATATACGATATCTGGTGGCTCAGTGTGGGCAATAGCGTTCGCTGCCTTATACAGGAAATAACAGTCGGCTGGAAAGCGGCATCTAAATCTGGCTTGTTTATTCCTCCATTCGAAGAGCTTGGGTCTTGCAACCAGGTGAATCTTGCATCCGCAAAAATCGACCGGGCCATTTTCTCTGAAATTTCCTATCATAAAAACGTGTACATCGTAACCCCTGCTCTTGTAACGAAGCCACGGTAGGTACACGGAAGGCATTCCCTCTGGTCCAGGGACCTCTCCTCTCACAAACCTCGCCAGGGCCGTCCATTCACCAGTTAAAAAGAATATTCGCTTATTCATTTCTCAATGGCGACGTTTCAACTTGGATTGTTTTTTCCCTTTCAACGGTCATTTCCTGCTGTTTTCCAAACGATTCCAACAGAATGCGGCAGATTTGTTTCGCGGAATGGCCGTTTCCGCCAAGCAAGTTTTCGTACCAGGTTGGATGGCTTTCGGCCTGTTCTACCGCCTGCACGATCCTCTTACGGTTAGTCCCTGCCAATACATTCCATCCGGAGTCGATAGTCTCGGTCCATTCAGTTTCATTGCGCAGGGTGATGCACGGAACTTTAAGCCAGTAGGCTTCTTTTTGAACGCCGCCGGAATCCGTAAGTATTGCACGCGCATTCATCTCCAGCGCCATCATCTCTAAATACGGTACCGGCGATATAATCCTGATATTTTGGCCGGGAACCGCTTTACCTTCGGAGATTTTTTGTCTCGTTCTCGGGTGGAGCGATAACACGATGGGACGCTCCTTGTTTGATATCTGGTTCAAGGCGTCGAAGATATCTTGCAGGCAATTTCCGTCATCCGTGTTCTCTGCACGATGTACTGTTGACAGGTAGTATGATTTCGACTCCAGACCTAACTTTTTCAGTGTTTTCTGCTCAATAGCCTTCGCTTTTTTCGCGTAAAGACGCAGGCAGTCATACATGACATCACCTACCAGATAAACACCTTCTGAAATCCCTTCATTCGCTAGATTTTCGACAGCAGTTTTCGTCGGACAAAGCAGAATATCCGAAACATGGTCGGTCAAGACCCTGTTGACCTCTTCGGGCATTCTTCGATTAAACGAACGCAGCCCTGCTTCAACGTGAGCGATAGGAATGTGCAACTTTGCCGCTGCCAATGCGCCGGCGAGAGTTGAATTAGTGTCTCCATATACGATAATGCAGGCAGGTGCCTCTGTTACCAGAATGCGCTCAGTCTTCTCTAACATCCTTGCGGTTTGTTTACCGTGCGAACCACTGCCAACGCGCAAATTGTAATCTGGCTGGGGGATCTCAAGTTGTTCGAAGAACACACTTGACATAAATCCATCGTAATGCTGACCGGTGTGGACAATCTTTTCGGCGATCCAGTATCCAGGGAATTTTCTATTATGCTCGGCAATCGCCCTGCTGATAGCTGCAGCTTTGATAAACTGCGGTCGCGCGCCGACAATGGAAACAATATCTATATTCATATTACTCGCCTTAGCACACTCCTGCACAAAGCCAAATCAGACCTTTGAGGCACAACAACTGTCCATATATTATTGCCCGAAATGCTTGCGTAGATAATCACAACCGCTACAAATGCAAATGTGTAAGAAACAGAAGTTGCCCACGCTGCTCCAACAACTCCATATTTGGGAATCAGGAGAATGTTCAGAACCACATTTAAAGCGACAGATACACCACTAATATAAATATTCAATTCCGGCTTACCACGACCGTATAAATCATTATTTAATATCCTCCACCCACTCATAGCAACTACACCAATCAACAGAATCTGAAACGGTAATACGGAAGCTGCGAATTTATCCGAATATAACAAGACTATTAACACCCGACCCAAAAATAACAATAAGATAGCGCCAATAAGTGTGATCCACAGCACAAAACGACAAACAATGGGGGTGAATTCTTTCAGATTCTTTTCATCTGTTTCTGCACAGACTTTCGGGAAAAGAACCAAACCTGCCGACTGTGAAACAAGCCAAATCTTCTCGGCTAATACCACCGCTATCGAGTACAACCCTACAGCCATCGGGTTCAAAAGAATATTTACCAGGAACAGGTCTATACGATAATGTAAGAGCCCTATGATATTGCCTAAGTAGACCTTGAAGCCAAACCTGAAAGCCTCTTTGACATAAGAGCGGGTAAAGCACAGGTGGACAATGCCAATAATGCCTTTTACCAGGTACAGCATTACCATCGCTGCAACGAGGCAGGATAAGATACTGGCGGTAATGGCCGCTTTGACGCCGAGCTTCAGTATAAATAGAAGAACAAACAATAAGGCCAGGAATACCAACGACCTGAGAACACTAACGAAGTTATACTCCTTTATTCGCTGCAATCCCAAGAGAAGATAATTAACAAAGCTCAGGAGAAAATAGAAAGGGACGAGAAATAGCGCCAAAAACAAGTACGTTTTCCTTACTCCCGGAAATATCAGATCGCCAAAAAACAAAAGGATAATCAATCCGACGAGAAAACCTGTGATGCCAAGCACCAGAGAGAGCGTAACATTGTTACCGAGGATCTCTTCTGGTAAATATGTCTTCTTATTTATGTGAAAAACAGCCGCCTGGCCAATACCAAAATTACCGAAACAGGTTAACACCGTTGGAAGCAAAATGGCCAATGAATAAATTCCCCGCCCTGCCGGCCCCAAAGCTCGTGCAATAAGAACCGATGTTCCAATTCCTATGGCCAGTTGCAGGATTCTACTAACAGTGGTAATCGAGGTGTCTATTGCAAATTGACCTGTGTGCTTGTTCATACGATGCTAATGGCTGCCATTCAGACTTCAGATGTCAGAAGTCTGGTATTAGGTCTTAGGGGTTGGGTGTTGGGTGGTCAGGGTTGATTGGTGTCCGGGACGTTTGAAACGAAGAAAGAACAGCAGGACACCGGAGACACCAATAAGGTTAGCCAGCCAGTCAGCAAGACTGGCGGTTCGGCTGAAAAAGGGCTGGGTAAGCTCATCGAGGGCGCCAAGAGCTAAAATCGCAAAGAAAAGGAGCGAAGCCGAGAGCAGAGAAGGGGAAGTCCTGAACGAGAGAACGAAAAGGAAAGTAATTGCTCCGTAGGCCAAAGCGTGTGCCAGTTTGTCGAGACCACTGATTTGTAATCGGGATGGCATTGCCTCTTGTGGGATATGGGTAAGCAAGATGACAATCGCAGTGAAACCAACTGCAACTATCAGCCACTTGATATTAAAATATGTGTTAGATTTTAGCATTCAGCGATTGGCTGTTAGCGGTCAGGTTGTCGGCGCGACCTTGTCGTCAAACGCTTCCATACTACTTTTGACAAAAACAATGGGCTATCAAGATTCCGTCTCCACATGCGCCTGGGATTTTTGGCCAGACGGTACGCCCATTCCAAACCAAGTCTTCGCATCCAGTCTGGTGCCCACTTTACATTTCCGGAGTGAAAATCAAAGGCCGCACCGACGCCAATCATTACAGTAGCCTTGATTTTACCTAAATGGTCAGCCATCCATTTTTCTTGTTTGGGCGCACCTAAACCCACCCATACGATATCAGGTTCTGTGGAGTTGATTCGTTCTACGATTGCTCGATCCTCTTGAGGAGAAAGCGGTCTAAATGGGGGAGAGTAAGTTCCCACAACTTGCAGACCGGGATATTCTCTACACAGTTTCTCTCTGAGTTTTTCAGCGACTCCTTCATCACCGCCGTAGAAGTAATGCCGGTAGCCATGCCCACGGCCCCAATCGCAGAGTTTCAGCATCAGCATTGGTCCCGTCGCCCGGCCATTGTGTGGATAGCCCAGTAATCGTGCCGCCAATACA
>SDBU01003671.1_pt1 | contig 19390 bp, 29 predicted proteins | sample 2277071 | NCBI WGS metagenome assembly SDBU01 (sample SAMN10397929, study PRJNA504765) | marine sediment metagenome | isolation source: marine sediment core GS08_GC12, 126 cmbsf | place: Arctic Ocean: Gakkel Ridge, Loki's castle | collected 2008 | reverse complement strand
TACGAAAGGGGGCGAGGATGAAAGCACTTGAATGGATTGTATTTAGTACAGGCACATACAATTGGTACGGAAGTATAGACATGGGCTTTTGTGGCATCATGGTAGACAATAACGACACGGGCTATTGTAGCCGACGATATTGCGTTAAGCGTTGCCGCCAAGTGGCCGCGAAACTGGGGATCGAGTTACCTAAAGAACCTGAATGAAAGGGAAAACGATGGAAAACAGCTGGACCAATGAACTTACCAGCAACAGACTGAGAATACTGGCCGGCGGCTTCGGGTGTCGATTAACGCCCGATGAGGCCAACCAGTGGACGGAACACATTTACGCCCTGCAGGAATACGAAGACCTCGGGGTTGCCGACGCCGTTCTAAAATATTCGATTCGAAACAAGGAAGAAAACGTCGCTCACGCTGCGCGGAAGCATCTGGCAGCTAACAAGGTAATGTATGCAGTTGCACGGGAGTGGTACACGGCCTTGAAGAAGCAGCGGGCGGCGGAGGAACCGGAATAATGTGCGGAAAAAATAATTACTTTTTGCTTGACGCCTAATGCAGGTTGTGATAAGGTGGTCGTAGAACCTTGAAGGGTGAAAACGATGAATCAAAAACAGCCCGGCAACATCAAACCTCCAGCCGTCTCCCGACGGCAGGCCCTTCAAGGTGGGTGTTGTCGGGCTTGTTTTAGGAAAGACCACCGTGAAAACCTGCCCAAAATGCCGAATATCTCTTACAGAAGATAATTTTCATAAACACACAGGCGAAAAAGATGGTTTGCAAGGCTGGTGTAAGGCATGTAAGCGCCAAATCGATGCCGCTTGGTACAAAGCACACCTGGAAAAAAACCGAGAATGTCGGGCAAAGTACCGTGCTACACATCGAGAGGAAAGACGGAAATCCAACGCAATATATAATGCCACACACCAAAAGGAAAAGCAAGAATATGGCGCCAAATATCATGCCGCGCACCGAGTGAAAATACGTGAATGTAAAGCAAAATACTATGCCGACCACCGAGCGGAGTATAGGCGACGTGGCTTAAAAAGAAGATATGCAGAAAAACTAAATAAAGGCCAGTCTTATGCCGCTTGGGAGCGAAAACTACGGGCAAAACGAACTTTCGTGTGTCAGTGGTGCCATCAAAGAAAGCCTATTCGCTTGCTTCATATCGACCACATTGTTCCCGTGTCTAAGGATGGGGCAGACTGTCTTTCAAACGTTGTGCCGAGTTGTGCGCATTGTAACCGGAAAAAACACGACAAAGACCTGAAAACCTGGGCGGCAAGCGTAGGGATGCTTCCGCTCTAAAATTTGTAACTATACAGAAAGGAAAACCAATGGACATGGACAGAAAAACAATTATATTGAATGGTGGTTTTGAATGTCGGGTAACGGAGGAAGAAAGGAACCAGTGGAGCGCATATATCAAGGACCGCCCGGAACTGTTGGAATACGTAACCGCCGGGGCCTGCGCCCAAAATGTCGTTAAGAACGAACCATCAAAAATTGACTTGGCGGTCAAGCGTTGCCTGTCGGCTCGGAGTGTCATGTTCAAAGTCGGCCGCGACTGGTTCGAGGAACTGAAGACGCAGCGGGCGGCGGAGGAACCACAGGAACCCAAACGGAAATGCCAGGAGTGTAAAAGCCACTGGACTGAAAACGTGGGAACTGTAAGAGTGAACGTTTGCACCCTCCCTGAACACAAGGATGCCGTTACAGGCAAGCCAGGCAACTGTCGCCAGTACAATGACGACGGGAAGTGCCTGGGGTATGAGGAAGAGTAAGCGGCGGTGGATAAGCCGCGGGATGCGGAGGAGGAGGAGCCGGAATAGCTTGCAACTATTCTCCGCCCGGAAATGAGACGCAACCTTTGAAAAGGGGTAGTAACTATTCTGTGCGAGGCAAATGTTGAAAGCGGAACCATGTACGGAAACGAACTCATTCTCGACATACACGACTGCGACGTATCGAAGTTCAACCGCGATGATCTGACGCGATTCTTCGCCGAACTTTGCGAGTTGATCGACATGGAACCCGAGGACCTTCACTTCTGGGACGATATTGGTGTGCCAGAGGAGGAGAAGCAAACCGAGCCGCGCCTGGTCGGCACCTCGGCGGTACAGTTCATCCTGACAAGCAACATCACGATTCATACACTGGAGTTATTAAAGCGGGTTTATCTGAATCTGTTTTCCTGCAAGTCATTCGATGCGCCGGCCGCGACCGAGTTCGTTGTCAAGTGGTTCGGCGGAAAGTTAGCCAATTCAACAATTCTGTCACGAATATAGGGGAAGCCATGCACATCGAAGAACGCCACGTCCATTTAGAATACACGATCAGTCGCGCCGTCGGGGCCCTGCAGGCGGAAGCCCTGGACGCGATGGGCCCGGGGGAGGTACCGGTGAGGTTCATCATCACGCGGGCGGATTCGACGGGAATAGACGCCGAAGTGGGGGTGCTTATTGGCGCGGTGCACCCCCCGGGCCGGACCATATTCGATTATCGCCCCCGCGAGAGCGAAAACACCGAACGCTTTAACGCTGTATTGATTATCCCCACGGGCATCGGGTGCGAACTCGGGGGCCATGCCGGGGACGCCAACCCGGTTGCCCGGCTCCTGGCCGAAGGCTGCGACACGCTGATAACCCACCCCAACGTCGTCAACGCATCGGATGTCAACGAACTGCCCGAGAACGGCTTGTACGTCGAGGGTAGTGTGTTGACGCGGCTGTTGATGGGAACTGTCGGGTTGGCCCCCGTGAGGGCAAACAGGATTCTATTGGTGTCCGACGGAACGGCCCCCAATGAAATACGGGCCATTGTTCACAACGCCGCCTCTACGGCCCGGGTAACGCTGGGATCACAGGTTCGGGTATTGGAGACGGAACACCCCTTTACAATGACGGCACAGACCAACGGGGGCAGGGCCACGGGGAAGATCGAGCATTTTGACAACCTGTACGAAACCATCGACAGCGAACTCGGCATCGACGCCGTAGCCATAGCGTCCCCGATCCGTTTGCCGGCGGCCGTTCGGGACGCCTACTTTGCAAGCGATGGGGCAATGGTCAACCCTTGGGGCGGCATTGAGGCCATGTTGACACATGCTGTAAGCCACCTGTTTGAACTCCCGGCCGCCCACGCCCCCATGGACACTTCTTTAGAGGATTTGCATACAGTCATGGGGCGCGTAGACCCCCGTATCGCACCAGAGGCGGTTTCGTGTGCCTACCTCCATTGTGTCCTGAAGGGTCTGCACCGAAGTCCGCGGATTGTAAAGCCTTCTGGATTGCCGGGGGTCATAACGGCCCGGGACATATCCTGTATAGTCGTACCGCACGACTGCATAGGCTTGCCGGTGTTGGCAGCTAGAAGCCAGGACATCCCAATTATCGTCGTGAAAAACAGAAGCGTCGTGAAGGCGGATTTTGAATGGTCGGATCTGAAACTGGAGGAAGGGGGCTTGTTCTTCGTCGACAACTACCTGGAAGCCGCTGGAATAATGGCGGCATTGCGGTCGGGGACCGCTGTTGCGTCGGTTATGAGGCCCTTAGTGTGGGCAAACCCATGAAGCAGAAACCGTCTGGAGTAAACCACCGTGTCTCGGAAGCCTTTTACCCCAAGGACTGGTTGAGCGACATCCAATTACAGTCGGCCTCGTTGCGGGCAAGGGGTGCATGGATTAATACCCTATGTTCAATGTGGATGGAAAACACATACAAAATAACCTTGACCAAGCTCGGGTGGTCGAGGTTCTGGGGGTGTTCTTTGATAGAAGTTGACGTAGTTCTTAATGATATTGAGGGCGCGGGTTTTTGCAATGTCACACATTGTCACGAAAAAGTCACGCTCTTGTCGCGCCGCTTGGCCCGTCGCCATAAGTCCCGTGCTGGCAATAGGGTTAGGAAACAAAAGCAACGGGATAGCCAAGAGGGTCACATTGAAGTCACAGGCGAAAAAGTGCTCCCTTCTTCTTCTGTATCTTCTTCCTCTTCTATTTCCCCTTCTAAAGAAGGGAAGAACCCCCCTACCCCCCAAGGGGGGAAAACCAATTTTGTTCCTTTTCCTGAAAACTCAACCCCCAGAGATAAGAAGGACGGTACGGTCTTGGATGAGATTATGAAACTTGCCTGTCGAAAACTCATCGTCCGCGATCCGGCGCAGACCCGTCAATTCTTCACCAACGCAGTTGAGGTTAAGCAATGGCTTTCATGGGAAAGATTGAACGACGAAGTATTCGCCGCCAAAAAGGATAGTTACCCACTGGATATAATTGAACCATTCAAGGTAAAGCAGGGGACCGACACGGGCCCCGGCCCGAACATGCCCTCAAAACACACACTGGCCAAACAGAAAGCCAGTTACAAGGCCGAACAGGAGCAACGGGCAAAGTGGGCGGCGATGTCCCCCGAAGAACAGGCCAGGGAACAAGCGAAGAAGCACGACGCCCTTGTGAAAGCGGGGCTGATAACTGAAACCAAAGGAGAACCAAAATGACCGAAAAACCGAAAGTATCGTTGCCGGGGGTACACGGAAGGGGGCGATGATGGGAAGGCCTAATTATCACGTACAGCCCGGGTGTTGGGATTGTCCAATCTGTAGGCACTATCCAGGCATCGGCGTATACAGGTGTAAACATAGCAGCGATCAAGTTAAACCCTATGGCATCTGCAACGACCACCCCAGCCTTGTCCACCTGAAGCGGAGTACGGCGGAAATGTGCAAGGGCTGTAAAGTGACAAACGTATTTTGTGGGCCGAAGGACTGTCCGCCCGGTTCGTGAAAGTGGAGGACGGATGATGATCAAGTTTTTATTGGGCTTGTTGTTTGGGTGGATAATTTGGGGATAATGAAATGACCAACGACCAAATCGAAAACGCAATAGCCGAGGGCGTGGAGGCGAAGCCGATAGAACCATTTAGGAAGCCATGTAACTACAAGGGATGCTTCTCACCCAAAATGTGGTGGGTTTACACATGGCGAACAAAAACAACCAAAAGTAAGTATGCCATTGGGGAATGGTACCTCAACAAACACCCCCTCACCGACGTTGCGGCAGCAATGGAGGCGGCAAGGGAAGCTATAAAACGAGTGAGAAAAAAGAGACCGGGGTTTGAATGGGAATGGTACTTGCAAGAAGAAGCTGACGGTTCCTTTTATTGTCAGTACCAACCAAAGGATATTCCTGATTATATTGCTTATGGCGAAGCCGACACCCCCGCACGGGCGATATGCCTCACGCTGGTGCAGTTGATTGAGTGGATGAAGGAAAATGGACAAGCCTAAAAAACAACAGACAAGATGGGTAAGCGTCTGGTCGTGTGCCGACCACGAAATCGAAACGCTTATCGCAAGGGACGTGGAGTGAAGGGCTGAGTATCATGTCGAGAGCCCCTCAAAACACCGAGCGTAGCCTGGCCTTTGGGATCTCCGCGCCCATCACGATCCTCGAAGGCAAGGCGATCAAGCAGTATTGGGGGATGCTGTATGGCCGGGCCCGGTGGCTGTGCAGACTAAACGGCATGCCCCAGGCGGAGGCGGAGAACGTCTTAAACGGCTACTGTGTGCCGCTGTTCATGCGGTGCCTGCGGAGACACAAACCATCAAAGGGAAGGCTGACAACGCTTTTCTATTATTCCATCGGCCACGGCAGGGCAAGGTTTCTCGTTTGGAAGGGCCGCAATTACGACCCATCCGGTGCCAGTCCTGAAAGTATACCCGTCAGGGGCGGCAAGAACGACTGGTGGCACCCCGAATATCTGGACCCCCAAGAGGAGCCGATAACGGGCAAACAACTGCGAAAGGCCGTAATGGCTTTGCCGGATAAACCCCGCTTACGGATAAGGACGGCCATAAACCTTCGATACTCTCACGGTAAGCTGCTGCGGGAGATTGGGGCCCATTTGGGGTTAACGAGGGAACGGGCCCGGCATCTAGTTGATATGGGCCTGAAGATGCTACGGAGGGGGCTGGAAGAAAAAAAGCCCCGGGGTTAGCCGGGGCCGGGGGAAGGGGAATCTTTTTCCTTTCAGTCAGTTAAGTTTTCAAACAGGCTCATTCTCCTTGTTTAAGATCAGGGTAGAATGCGATAGTAGCATCACGGGCAAGGCCGGAAAGGCGAGGAAGAAGGACTTTCAAACGTGCCTTAATTATAGCATCGTCCTCCAAAATGGCCAATTGCCGGGCCGCCTCGGCCCTATCGGTGGTTCGCCAGGCATCGTTATCATACAGGTGTTCTACCCAGCCAGGGGGGCCAGCCCAGCAGGGGCAACCATTCCAAAATTTCCCAAAACCATTAACCGGTCCCGGTTGGTCGAGGTCTTGGATGAGATATTCAGTCTCATTCCCCCCCTTGTGGGTTATGATGTCGAGGTTCATCATTCTTCTCCTTCGGTTAAAAGTTCCCCCGCACTCACACCGAGCGCAGCGGCGATGCGTTCCAGGGTAGCCAGATCGGGGGCCTGCTTCCCGTTTACGACATTGTACCACGTACCGTGCATGATGCCAGCGGCTTGGGCTAGGCGGTAGCCGGGCCAGGGGTGGGCGGCGATCAGGCGTTTGAGTTTGGTGCGGTCAAGCATTCCAATCTCCTTTCTAGTTTTTGCCGGGAGGTTTGGCGTTTGAGCAAATACGCGAGTTGCCCGCGACGGGTAGGACTACCATTAGCGGCATACACGAGCACATGAGCGCAGGGGGGCGCGAGGCGGTAGTATCCAAGTGCATCAGGGACAATGCCGCGTCGGGACAGCGCAACTAAGAATTGTTTTTTTGACATATCTCGCATTTCGTTTCCCTTCAAGAGCTTAAAGAGCGAGGGATTATCGAAAGTCGGCAGCGTTACGGGCACCTATCCAACGTCTACCGATGGGCATTTTTAGACCGGCCCAATAATGGCCTATCTAAAGAGCTAGACCGGACAGAAAAGGGCCAGTCTGGTGAAGCTAGACAGGGCCTAGAAGGACCCCAGACCGGACAAACGACGGCAGCTAGACAGGGCCTAGAAGGGCTAGGTAACAATCCCATGAACATCTTACCTAACAGGGAGGGCCCCCTTGTTTTAAATTCTCTTGAATCCACTTAATGTTGTCCGTCGTATCCTGTCCTTAGTATACACTATATCGACTAATGCGCAAGTAATAAATAGGGAATAGTGAAAAAAACATTACCCACCGAACCCCTGCAACCAAAGGACAAAACGCACACGGGGAAAAATAGTTGAAAAAAGGAGGTTGGTTTGTGTCGAGCGCTTGTGAATATACAAGTAGGAGGAGGGAGGCAGGGCGGGGCAAGCGGAAGGCGCGAATGCGCTGAAGGGGATGCCATGAAACGACGGACACGAAAGATATTAGGGGTGGCGTGTATGTTGCCAGCGGTTTTGCTTACAGCAACCAAGGCCGTGAGCCTGAGTTGTAAGTATCCTGCGGCGATAATTGCGGGGGTAATAATAGTCGGGATGGTGTTGTTGTTTGTGTTTGGGTATTCATTATGGCAAGAGGACTGACGGCATGGGTGAGGAACCCGTAAATAATGGAAAATTAACGGGAAGCGAGGCAACGCAGTTTAAGCCCGGCAATGACGCAGGAGGGCGGCGCAAGGGATCCAAGAACAAAACAGGTCACGAGGTTGTTGACGACATTGTCGCGGCTTACCGGGAGCTTGGGGGCGTCGAGTATCTCCTCAAGATAGCCAAAAAGGACTTCAAAACCTTCTGCCGCCTTTTAGAGCGCGTGATGCCGAAGAACATCGAGCTGACCGGCGACCTAACGATCTCCGCCGACAAGTACATCCTCGACCTGATGCGCCGCCGGCGGGAGGCCAAGAATGCGAAGGCCGACTAAAATATTTGCTCTGGTGCTGCTTATGGGTTTAGCCCTCATTGACGCCATCGAGGAAGAAGTCGAGGCCCTTTGGGACTTCGACGACTACACCAAGGCGTGGACCGTCGGCACCAAGGTTGGTGAGGTTGTTCCCTTCCGGCTCAATTCCTGCCAGCGGTACATCAAGCAGTGCATGGCCGAGGCCTCGAACGACCAGGGCACTCGCATACGCTTACTCAAGACCCGTCGCCTGGGAGCGTCCACACTTTTCGTCCGTGACGCTCAATGCACCGCTCAGACCCGCCCCAAATGTAACGCTTTATCCATTGCCGATACCGATGAGCTGCCCGCACAGTGGTTGCGGCTGTGCAAGGAATGGCTGGGGCAGACACCCGCAGCCTTGCGGCCGCACACGGGGGCCACAAACCGCAACGAGATATGGTACGACCAGCTCGGTAGCAGATATTATATCGGCTCCCAGGGTGGCACAAACCCAGGCATGGGCGACAACCTGCGCAACCTGCACTGTTCAGAAGTGGGTTTCTGGCCTGATCCGACGAAGATACTCGACAACCTCAACCCCGCCGTGCCAAAGAACGATCCGACTGTTGTTGTGGTGCATGAATCCACGGGCGATGTGGCGGGGTCCTGGTGGGAGGAGGCATGGCAGGCATCGGATCGCGGCGACGACGACTACACGGCGATATTCGTCCCGTGGTTCATGGATACCGACAACGTTATGGATGCCAGCGACATCGTGGCCTTCACGGCCGACGAGCAACAGAAGATGAGGGCTTATAGCCTCACTAGAGAGCAAATTGCCTGGTATCGGTTCATCGTGCGCAACGAGTTCCGGGGCGATGTTGAGAAAGCGCATAGCCGGTATCCCCACTGCCCCGAAGAGGCTTTCATGGCCCCCGGGCGGGCCGGTATCCCCTCGCTTATCATCGCCCATCACAAGGAACAGGCCCGTGAACCTCTTAGGCGGGTCACGCTGGCGATGATTGACGGGCTGGTGCAGGCCGTGGAGTACACGGGGATGGGGCCCTGCTGGTGGGTCTGGGAGGAACCACGGGCGGATTGCGACTATTGCATGGGTGCGGACGTGGCCCAAGGGAAGCTGTCGGATCCCAACGACGAGCGGTCCGAGCGTGACAGGTCATCGGCGGCGATAATGAACCGCAAACTTAACATTGGGGCGGCCGAGTATGTAGGCCGGGTGACGCCCGACGAGTTTCATCGGCAGATACGGTTGGCCTACCGCTGGTATTTTGACGCCTGGACGCTCCCAGAGGCCAACGACGCAGGCTGGGCGGTTATCGAGGGGTTGAGGGGGCTACAGCACCTTGCGATGCGTGAGGGGCCACAGGACGCGTTGGGGATACATCCTGTCACGGCTTACGGATGGGTGACAACCGCCTCGAACCGGAATTACCTCATCGACAAGTTTATCGCGGACTGCTGGAACTCACCGGCGGGGCTGATCGACATACCCGAGGACCACCTGTTTTCCGGCAAGTTCATCAACGTGTCCAAGCGGTTGGCCGGCGAGGAGCGCACGTTTGTCACCAACAAGGCGGGCAAGCGTGAGCATCGGGCGGGTACGCACGATGACGTATTGTTTGCGTGGATGCTGTGTCTTATGTGTAATAACAAGTGCCCGCGCCAGAAGACGGCGATTATGAAGATGCCCGAACCGGCTGTGTGGTCCTGGGAGGCTATCGAGGCGCGGACGGCGGCAGCGGAGGCCAATGAGGGGAAGTGGTGATGAAACTACCTATTGATTTTCGGGGCGGGAAGATAGACGTAATGGGGGTTCGCCCAACTTACCGAGGAGACATGCCCCCTGTTCAAAAGTTCATTGCCGACGAGTATTACGACGTTATCTCCCGCAACGGACTGGACCTCTCGCATCCGTTCCAAGAAGGGGATGTTTTCGAGGTCGAATTGTTTTTTACAAAGGACGACCCCGGGGAGAAATATTATGAGACCACGCTTTACGCATACAGATATATCGACCCGGAAGATATGGGGAATATTTCGTCGGACCAACAGGACGAGTTGGTGAAAAAGGTCGTAAATGATGGTATTGAAGTCTTGAAGAAGGCCGTTGAGATAAAGGCCAACAAGGGGAAGTGGTGATGGGAACAGCATGTGTGTGCCCGCACTGCGGGACTCGGTGTGTTATTTGTCTGAAGCCGCATTCACCGAGGGGTACAGGTTGGGGTGAGTGCTGGCAGTGCCCGAAATGTGAGTGGACGGAAGGGGAAGCCAAGATGAGAAGATGTCCAAAATGCGACAAGTTGACTCTTTTCCTGATAGACGGCGATAAGCTGTATTACTGCACGTCTTGTGGATTTGAGGAGGCGGCTGAGTCCCCAATGAAATGCGATGAATGCGAGAACTTCAAGGCGAAGGCGATCACCCCGATAACTCTTGGTCGCCTTAAAGTAAAAATAGTCGATTCGCCATCACCGGGTAACACCCGCTTGTGTTTTTTTGCTCGGGGAAGCCTCGAACCATTGGCAACCGTATATCCGGAGGCGGTCCGGAAATTCACTGACAAGTTGCAGAAAATGGCCGACAAAGTGGGGGATGCGTGATGAAACTGAAAACGCGACGGTTTCTGGCTAAACTCGCCCGGTTCTTCTCGCCGGGCTACGGGACGTGTCTTCGCTGTGGGATGCCCTGGAACTGGACGGAAGGGCATAAGACGCCTTACCGCAAGGGTTCGGGTTGCTTTCCTCTGTGTGAGACGTGTTGGGAGCAACTGACAATACCCGAAAGATTACCTTATTACCAGCAACTGGCCAGCAGATGGGACGATGCTTGTCCGACGTGTGGGAAGAAATATGATGGCCCATCTGCGGAAAGTTCGTGGCTGGGTATGCAAAAAGCAGTAAAGGCGGGGCTTTAAATGGCTGACACCTGTAAAACCTGTAATTGGTGGCTGTGTCATAGACACCCAAAAGAGGTTCCCGATAAAAATGGATTCAGCATAAATTGCTTTCTTGCGTCCGGAGAAGACAAGCCCGTTTGGCATGGAGAATGCCGGAAAAGTGCCCCAATAATACATCCGAACGGTTGGTCTAATATCGGCCTAGCGCAGGGGTCGTGGCCCGCCACCCATGAAAAAGAGTGGTGTGGGGAATACGAGGAGAAAACGGCGTGATGGGACCCCACATATTTACAGTCAAAAGGTTGCCGAAACACAGGCAGCGGAAAGTGTGGATACACAAAACAAATCCCGTTGGTTTTTTCTCTAAACGCCCCGAGAATCACCAGGATTACGATTATATATGTGTCGAAGACGCCGAAAAAAGGGATTGTGAGAGTTTAATGAAGCGGTAATGGATAACATCGACCCCAAAGGCTGGTTTATCTTCGGTTTGCCGCCCGCATTCCGGCTACCGAACAGTTACGCCCCGCCGCCGAAACCGCCCTGTACGGTGTGCGGTGGTTGGCAGATCGAGGACGGCACCACCCCTGATGAGGTGTTTATCGGGGTGGTTGATGAGGGGGTGCGGTGAATTTAACAGAACGGGTAAAGAAGATCGAGCAAGCACTTGAGGCGGCATCAGACCGTTGCGAGGGTTGCCAAAACTATAAGGCCCCACCAGAACCAGTTGTGAAGACGGCGAAGTTAGATTATGGTTCTGATGAACGGTTGGATATTCAGGCTAGTCACACAGATGACGACGACCAAATTACATTTACTACGCCTGGCGAATGGGAAACCCGGGTTAGCATTGAAAAGGCAGAAGAGTTTGGAAATAAATTATTGGCTCTTGTCGTAGAGGTTAAAGCAGGGGAGAAAGATAATGCCTGAACAATCCGACATCGAAAAGCAACTGGCCCAGAAGGTCTTCCACCTGCGGGACCTCCACAAGCAGGCCAACCCCGTGCCGATAAACCCCAAGCGGGTCACGCCGGTGGACCTTTTCAACGCCATCATGTGGCTGGCCGGGATGGTACTGGATATAAAGGGCAACGATATGCTTGGTTTGCTCAACATGAAAGCCCAGGACCGCGAGGGATACGCCCCCGAGGAGCACGCACAGCACTTCATGGCCGAGATCGACGCGAAGATAAGCGAGTTGATGTTTGTGGTGAAGAAGCAGGAGGCCGAGCGGGAGAAAAAAAGCGGGCCGAAGGTCAATACTTACCGCAAGGTTCCCAAGGGCTTGCTGGTGCAGCCGGGGGTGGGGAGGGGATGATGCGAAAAATACGATATTGTTGGTGGATAATTACCGGACAGGTCAAGCGCGTGTGTCAGAACGAGTGGGAAAGGCATGGCGGGCGCGACATGCCGGAAATCGCCGGTTCGAATCCGGCACCCGCTACCAAAATAACCGAGGCGGATATTGCTCGCTGTTTGAAAACAGCAAGTACGCCTTATAAACCATCGGCGTCGGGGAGAGGGAATTGAAGAAACCCAAATGGATTAAATCAGTCCGGTTGCTTGGTGCCGTGCTTCCTGTCGTCGAAGTTAAGCTTATTGAGGACCGCGCAAATAATCACGGACGTTTTATCTTCGCATCCAGGACCATTGAGGTAAAAAAGGACCTCATGGCCGACGGATATTTGGGGGCATTATTGCACGAGGCGGTACACGCAGGCGGTGACCTGATCGGCATAGACTTTGACGAATCGCAGACTGACCGGCTATCCACGATGATCTTGTCGTTAATACGTGACAATCCGAAGTTGGTAAAAATGATACGTAAGGGGAATGATGATGAGTGAACAGGGAACAATAAAGCAAGGACCAGCTACAAAGAACAGTCCCGAGGTGAGTAGGGAAATCGAATTTCAGGCTCGGTGCAACGACCTTCGCAGGGAATGTAAACGCCTTGAAGGCGCAGTCCGAGACCTACACAATTTTGGGTGGCCATATGAGGGCCAACCGAAGTTCTTGGGTCAACATGACGAAATGAAAGCCCATCTCATGCTTGCCGTCCGCCACTTGGAAGACGCCCGGATGCGTCTCGGCAAGGCCATCCAGTACAGTGGCGACGGGGTGAGCATTTTCGATAAATCCTAAACGCCGTCAACTGGGCGGCGTCGGTTTGACAGAGCGTTCGTGCGCCCGTAACCCCGTAAGGGGTGTGAGGGCCAAGGAAGTAGGGTAGCGAGTCCAAAGGGCTGTGACATGGCCAGCCACGCCCCTACCATAATTGGCTCGACGCTGGTTCGAATCCAGCCGGACGCTCCATTTTGACAATACCCAACGAATCGAGCGATTAGCTGTCGTTGCGATATTCAAGAGCCTCATCCTAGCTAGGGCAGGATGGGGCTTTTTCGTTGGGGTGAGGAAAACATGAGCACAACAACCGAAACACCGCCTAAATCCTTCGTCGAGAAGGTTCACGAGAAGATAAAACTCTGCGACAAGGAGATGGTGCCGTATCTCGCCCATTCCAAGGGCCTCATCGAACAATACACCGGTCCGTATTACTGGAAGGAAACCGCATCGCAAGCCCTTTTGCCAGGTAAGAGAGTGGTGTTGCCCGGCTTCTTCGCATATATCAACTCGGTAATGCCTTACATGGCCACGAACAACCCCAAGGTGCGAATATCCTCCAAGCTCATCGAGTTCCAGTATTTCGCTCAGATCTATGAGGGCGGTGCAAACCACACCCTGGAGGAAATATCGTTCGTGTTGAGTCTGCAACGCATGGTGCTGGACGCCATGTTCGGGTTCGGGTTGTGCAAGACGGGCGTGTTCACTTACCAGGACAGCACTTCGCCAGAAGGGTTTTTGCACGATCGCCAGCAGTTCTACGCCGACCGGGTGGAACCCAAGAACTTCGTATGGGACACGAACGCCGCCGAATGGGAAAAGGCTTTCTTTCTGGGGGATAAGTTTACCTGGCCGGTGGACTTCTGCAGGTCGCTGGCCGCTGACGGGATACTGGATCCCGCAGCGGTACAGGCGCTCATCAACGAGCAAGCGGGGGACTATGACCCCGAGCCAACGGGGGAAATGAACGACGACCGACTGGACCCCGTGTTGAAACTTATCCAGATATGGGAACCCCGGTCGAACCGGCTCAAAATCATTTCCGGCACCAGCAGCAAGGCCTGGGTACTCAGCGACGAGCCTTATGAGGGGCCGGAACGAGGGCCTTACAACCTGTTGGGGTTCCATTTCGTGCCAGGCAAGATACTGCCCTTGCCCCCGCTTTCCATCCTGAAAGAGCTGGATGCGTTGAACAACGAATTGGGTCGCAAAACGCACGCCCGGGTTATGGCCGAAAAGAGCGTGGTAATGGTCGAGGAGGACGTGAAAGATAAGACGGTAACGAAGGTTCGGACCGCCAAGGATGCGGAGTATGTTCGAGTGCCTGTGGGCACAATAATAGGCAAGAAGTTTCAGGAAATTAACCTCCATGCCGTCTCCAAGGACATGCTGGACCATTCGACCAGGATTCAGGACCAAATGAATATGTTCGGGGCCAATTTCCAGACATTGGGGGGGACAAAAGCCAGTGCCCGGACCGCCACCCAGGACCAGCAGTTGTTACAGCAGGCATCCCACACCATCAACGCCATGCAGGACAGCGTGAGGCGGTTCACCCGCGAGATAGTCGAGAAACTGTGCTGGTATCTGTGGCAACAGTCGGGACAGGCCATCCCCCTGACGCAGACCATTGCGGGACAAGTGGTGGACATGCCGTTTGACCCCGACATGAAAGAAGGCGACTTCTTGGATTATGCGTTCGACATCGAGCCTTACAGTGCGGCGAGTAAAGATCCGCAGCGGCTGTACGCTGACACGCTGGAGCTATTCAGGAACGTGGTTATCCCCACGATGGACGTGGCTATGGCCCAAGGGGACGCCCCATCGGCCCGGGAAATGGTGCGGGTGCTGGCCGATCACCTGGATGTGGACGTGGACACGATGTATCGCCACGTTGTACCGCCCGACCAAGCGGCTATGGTTCCCAACACGGCGACTGAGGAACCAGCCGGCGGGGGCCAACCGAGGCCCCAGGGGCAGGCGGCACCGACTGAAACGGCGGAAGTGGGGGTGACATGAGCAAGGGCAGTAAACGCCGTCCCGGCGACAACAACGCTTTCGGTAAAACCCACGAACGCATATTCGGCAAGCGCACAGCCAAGTCGTTCCAGAAGGGCCGACGGTTCCGTAATGGGGTTGTGCAGCGTGTCCACGATAACGAGAACATGGATATTTCGTTGTCAAGTGGGTGCCTGCCCTCGCAGGTGGCGCAGAACAACGCCGATTACGGCCATTTGGGGGTGAGGTGGGATAAGCACGGTAATTGCAAGGCCAAGGACTCGAAGGCGTTACAGGCCTACATGGAGGCGTCGGGCCGGTTCTTGAAGAACGACATCAAGGGGGGCCCGGGTGCTTCCCGGCGGCGACTTGAGAAGGACGGACTGATCGACGAGCAGTTCCTGGCGTGGGAGAAACCGCCGGAACCGAAGCCGAAGAGGCCGAAAACGGGTATGAGCGAGGACGAGGCCCACCGGATACTGTATCGGGTGGGCAAGAAGCAGAGACTTACTGGATAAAAGGGGAATGTTATGACTGACAAAAAGCGACTTGAGCGGCTGGAACAGGCCATGCGTGGCTTGATTAAGGTGTCTCGCGGGGGCACACCTCTCTTTAGTGCGAGACGGGCTATGCAGTCATTAGTAACGATTAACGAAGCCGAACGAACGATTACGGCGGAGGCGGACAAGCCCGACGTTCCCAAACGCCTTGGGGGTACTATTGAAGAAACGTCTGAAGAGAAGGTGGCGCAGATACGGTTAAAGCGGGCACAAGAATTGATTGCGAAAGCAATAGTAAACACCTGGCCTTACATGGAAACCAAACTCCTGATGGATGCCACGAAGTTTCTGAGCGATACCGGCACGGACGGTTTATTAAAGAACGAATTTAAGGCTTTTCAAGAAAATACGAAAAACAAATAACCCCAAAGAGCCGACTTGATCGGTCGGTGATTTGAAATCAAAAGCTCTCTTACTTGGCCAAGAGTAAGCGGGCTTTTTCTTTGGGTATTACCAAGGGGGAAATGACCACCCCACACGGGACGCCATTACAAGGAGAAAACGATGAGTACGGTAGCAAAGGTAACCGAACAGCAGACGACACACGCGGACGCGAAAACCCCAGTGGAAGCTACGCCCGCACCGAAACCCGGCGATATGACCGACGCCGAGGCTCAGAAGGTGCTCGATGCCGCGAAAGTGGGACCGCCGCCCGCAGGCACCGAAACCGTCGATGGCAACAAGGCCAAGGGAGCACCGGCCGAGCCTTCGGGCGTTACGGACCCCACGGGGGAGCCCGCAGAAGCCGCAGCTGCCGCAGAAGGCGAAACCCCAGCCGAGGGCGCGACAGAACTGACCCCACGGCTCCAGAAGGCCTTGGACAGCGTAAAGGGCAGCGATGAGTACAAGAAGGCCCTGGCCGCTGACTCCGTGGCCTTGGAACAAGTGGCCAAACAGAGGGAGGCGATGGCGCGGACATTCGGCAAGTTGGGGGCCTATACCCGTGAGGCTAACAGAGCCAAGGCGGCAGCAGAGACAACCCCCGCACCTGCAACACCGGCACCGGCCGCAAAGGTCGAAACCGAGCCGGAAACGACATTCGAGCCGTTGACCGAGGATGCTTTCTACGAGAAAGGTCCCAAGGTCGTCGACTCTTTACGAAAAGAAAACGTCGCACTTCGCAAGATGTTCGGCGATTTGACAGAGCGTTTGGACGCCCGAGATAAGCGGGACCAGGACGATCGGGAAATCCACCAAACCCAAGTGTTTGACGATTTTCTCGCCGAATTGGATCCCAAGGTCTACCCCCAGTACGGTGTCGGCAGTTATATCGACATCCCTGCGGACGACCCGGCCAGGGAAGTACGCAACGGATTGTGGACGGAGTTCCTCGATGTGTTCGAGGACGCCGAGGACAAGGGCAACCGCTTGACGGATGCCGAAGCCTTGGAGACAGCATTCTTCCACATCCATCGGGAGACGCCCACTAAACGGATCCCCAAGGCGACGGCCAAAAAGCCCACCGCCACGGTCCGACCCACGGGCAACCCCCCGGTACGCACTCCCAGAGAGGCCGAAAAGGCGGACGCGCGCGGAATTCTTGGGGCTTTTACCAAAGGAGAGCCCCTTAATCGGTGAAAGGAGTAACGCAAGATGAGTACAGGGTACTCTCAAAGCGATATGACTCTGGTCCTTACAGCGGCAGACACGCTTTACGGTAACAGGGTCGGATTCGAATACCTGTGGCCCGCTCGGCAATACCCCGGCGTCGCGAAGTTGATGAACCGGGGGCCGCAGAAGATGAAAACACACACGGGGAAATCGGTGACCTTCAGCGTCATAACCGACGAGATGGATACGGCCCGTATCGAGGGCTATTTCCCCGAAGAGCAGACGAGCCAGGTCGATTATCCGGCCCAGGCGGTGGTAAGTCACCGGCGCGTCCACAACTACTACCAGCTTGACTCGCTGGAGTTGAAGGAAGCGGCCGGGGACCAGACGAAACTGATGGACATTGTGAGTGTCCGCAGCGCCGCCTTGTCGGTGAACCTGACCCAGTTGGTCGAAAGGCTCTTGATGACGCAGACGCCTGTGGCGTCGGGACTGGAGTTCTTCCCCAGCATCTGGTACTGGTTGGTGCCCGTCACGGCCACACAGGCCGCGTCGACAGCAGCTGGTATGGACGGCGGGTTCCAGGGGGGCAACCCCTTCTACCGCGCCGCCAGCGGCGAGATAACGGCGGGTTCGGCCGGAATGCCGGTAGCCACCTACCCTCGCTGGAAAAACTACTGCTACAACATGGATGCGGCGGGCAGTATGTCGACCCGTGACAAAACCATGACGTTGCGGGCGATCAGGCAAACCAACTTCGAGAAACCCCCGACGTTCAAGGATATCGAGAACCCCAAGTGGAAATACGGGCTGTATGCCAGCCAGGACCGGCTTGAGGCCATCGAGAACTTGATGACTCTCTCCAACGAGAACCACGGAATCGACGTGGGCAAGTACCTGGGTGCGACTACGCTGATGGGTAACCCCATCACGTGGGTGCCGATCTGGGACGACACCAGCAACTACCCGGTTTACTCAGATGCGACCTACACGGCATCGAGTTTCCTGGTGGGTATCAATCACAATCAGTTGGGCTTCAGTCTGCTCCGGGGATGCGACTTCCAGGAGATATTCACGTCTCCGACAGCCGTTATCTCTCGAAAAGACGTGTACATGACCGGCGCTCTCGTCTGCCCCAACAGGCAGCAAGCGGGTTTCGTCGGCGCAACCACAGCGACAAGCTGAGAACAGCGACAAGCTGAGAAAGGAATCTGACAATGTTTAAGGCAAGTTATGGCATAGGCGTTGACCAGTTCTTCGCTGAGTCCGGGTTGCCCAGTTACGAAGCCTGTATCAGGCAACCGCAACTGTACTACCGATGGGCTTTCGACTTCGACAAGCCCTACAGCAAGGAAGACCAGGCGGCTACCCACGGTGGAACCATCGAGTTCGACTGGACACTGACACAGGGAAACTCGACGGGCGACTGTGATACCTCCGCTACGGATCCTTGCGGTGTATGGCAAGTCAAGTCCGAAGGCGCGTCCAAGTGGGACATGGCCCAGATCCAAATGGATTCGGACCTGCACAAGGTCGTGGCCGCGACCCGTTACGGGTTGATCTACCGCTATAAAGTGGACGACATCGCCAACGCGGGTTATTTCGTCGGCTTGGCCGAAAGCGGGTGTGGTGCAATCCAGACCAGTGGTGACTTCACCACCAAGGACTACATCGGCCACGGTGCGGACACCACGACCGAAGGCACCTCCCTGTATTTCTGTTACAACGATGCGGGAGCGACCGAAGGCGCGGTAGTGACCGCGCCGCTCAAGACCATCACAGCCGACACCTACCTCTGGGCGGGTTTTGTCTGTGAGGGCATCTCCTGGGCACGGCACTGGGCGAACGGGATATGGTCTACGGCGAGGGTAACGACTGATCTACCTCCGGTGGCAACACTGTTGGCTCCGCTGATCGCGGCTACCGACGAAGGAACAAACATGGACACCATAGTCAACATTGACTACATGGAGTTCCGTGGATTCCAGGACAGGTGGTTCTAAACGTGCAAACCTATCACGACATGAGTGATTGGGAAAACGTGTTCAAGGGAGACCCCGCGCTCGTTATCGGGCGCGGGGAATCCCGCAATAATGTTGACGCCCAGGTTTTCCAAGCCCGAGGCGGCAAGGTCTTTGTGGTCAACGAAATGATTAAGTTGCCTGAATATGCGAATGCCGACTGTATGTGCATGCAGGATTCGAAGGCTATGAGGCGGCTAGTTGACTCTGGTGACCTGGCGAAGTTCAAGGGGGTTATATGGGGCCGGGAGGTGCTGACCCGGCTGAAACAGTGCGATTTAACCCACGTCGACAAGTTGTCGTGGATAAAGCCGGAGTTCGCGGGGAATGTGTTCAACCCCGAACTGAAACGGATATACCTGACGAAAGGGACGCCCCACTACGCTTTTCAAATGGCGTTTCTCGCAGGATGCGACCC
>SDBU01003670.1_pt1 | contig 19391 bp, 17 predicted proteins | sample 2277071 | NCBI WGS metagenome assembly SDBU01 (sample SAMN10397929, study PRJNA504765) | marine sediment metagenome | isolation source: marine sediment core GS08_GC12, 126 cmbsf | place: Arctic Ocean: Gakkel Ridge, Loki's castle | collected 2008 | reverse complement strand
CAGAAATTCAGCGATTCCACCGAGGGCTTTATGACCAAAGCTATCTGCACCTTGTTCTTTCACAAACTCGGAGCCTCCCACTGGCTTTGCTCCCTCTGCCACCACAATAATCTCATACCTAGCCCCCGCTCTTCTTCCCTCCAGAACTAGCTCATTCACCTTTTCAATGGAAAAATCATACTCCGGGATTAGGATGATAAAAGCTCCACAAGATTCTCCCCCTTCCAAAGCCAGCCAACCGGCATGTCTCCCCATTGTTTCTACCACGAATATTCTTCTGTGAGAACCTGCAGTAGTTCTCAGTCTATCAACCTCCTCCGTGATAACATTTAAAGCTGTCTCAAATCCCAGCGTATAATTAGTTCCGGGAAGATCCTTGTCAATTGTTTTGGGGATGCCAATGACATTTACTCCTTCTTGTGCTAGTTTGCAAGCAACCCCCAGGGTATCATCTCCACCAATAGCTATCACCGCTTCCAAACCAAGCTTTTCTATATTATCCAACACTGTTTTCGATTGGTCATTTTTAGGATTATAAGGATTTGTCCGCGAAGTCCCTAAAAAGGTCCCGCCATATCTATCCCAGGTCCTCACCACCTCCTGATTCAGGGGTACGATATATCCCTGAATATCCGGGCTTGTAGGTTCAACCTGGACGAGCCCCTTCCACCCATGCCGAATTCCCAAGACCTCGTACTGGACGCCCCTTTCCCATTGAAGTCGCTCATCTAGTGCAGTTTTGACCACCCATTTGAGGGCAGGGTTCAATCCAGCACAGTCTCCACCGCCAGTAAGAATGCCTATTCTGCTCTTTTTCATAGTGTTCATCAGATTATATAGTTAGTAGCTCCCATTTTCAACAAAAACCCAGGCAGTGCCAGTCTTGTCCAGCGCCCACACGGGGAAATCTACGGAGGCGGTGTGAACGTTTTGCAGCTTAACATACACCTCACCTGTTTCCCTCTGTATAACTATCACATCCGTTGTGCTGCCTGCATCCATAGGGATGGTCTCATCGGCGTGGCGCGGCTTGTTCCTGATGCACCCAGAATGGAAAACCATATCACCATAAGCAGTCGACGCTGGGGAGAGCCAATCTATCCCAGCAATATCGTCCTGGGTGAAAATGTAAGGGTTAGCTTGTGTGCCCTCTCCCATTAGCCCAGTGCCTGTGGGCAACTCTCCTGCCACCCATATATCGGTAACTCCAGGAAGGGAGGCTTGGGTGGGCCAAGGCTTGCCATCGAGATCACCGGTGTTAAACCTGTCGATTCCATCCTGCGCAGCCTTGATATCGTGTGACTGTGCGGTGGTCCTGCCTATAATAGTAGCGCCGGTGACGGCGGGGAAGACTACACCTACCAATACCCCCATGATAGCCAATACTACCATTATCTCTATCAGGGTAAAGCCCTTCTGCCTTCCATTAGACTTTCTAAGCTTCATGTTCCTTTTTATCCCGATTTTGCTTGACTCAACTAAATGGGAGCGCTACGTCTTAAGTCGACTAATATGTCCTTGCACTCCTTGACTAAATCGTGGACATTCACATCTTCCAAGCTCTCAGTAAGGATCCCCAGACTCAGGTCATCTACCTTTTCGGACTTGAACAGATCCAAGAACTTTCTCTCTTCCCCCGATTCCTCCTCTTTTGCTGGAGAGTTGAGACCTTCGGTTTTATCTTCCTCAGGGATAACCTCTTCCTGCCTCTGTGTGTTCAAGTTTTCTTGTTGAGGATTCTCTTCCTTTTGGGGCTTTTTCCCAAAGAGTGTTTTAAAGCTGCCTTTAGTAGTTTCCATTTTCTCCTCCTGTATACCTCTTATAGCCCTATGCTTCCGAATAACAGCTCCACTAATTTAGGCACACACAGCAAGCCTGCCCCCGATATAGCCATCATAATGCCTACGTAGTAAAGGATCTTATAATTGTGCCCCCCGTCAACTATCTTGGGGGCGAGAGCATTGACTACGGTGAACACGACTACTATTGGAACTATCAATCGGTCGAATAAATGCAAAGTCTCGAAATCGAAGATAAAGAAGCCACCCGTGGGCATGGGAGCTCCTTCAGGAATATTTCCTGGTTGAGCAGCCTGCAGTGCCCCTGCAAACAGGCTCATAATCTGTGCAATAAACACCAGGAGCCAGATCATTGTGGCATGCATAGCGATAGAAAGACCGCCAAAGGTAGAGGATACAAGTCGCCGTTTAGCTCGTAGGAGAGCAACCTTTATAGCAAAGAGGGAAGAACGAAGCCCCGCTTCCTCCGCTTCTCCTCCAAAACCCACTGCATCCGTGAACATGCTCACACTCCGGTTTATTAGCTCGCTCCCCGTCTCGGCTACGAACCCTCCCCAGGAAAGCTCAGGTTTAATGGCAGAGACAAGTCTGGTGCGAAGCCTCTTGGCTGGCGGCTCCAAGGAGCCCATAGAGCGTAAGTCTATTTTGTTAAGGGCTTCTGTTAGCGTTGTTCCTACTGCTGAAGCTACACCCCCTATGGTCCGCAGGAAGGTGCCAATTTCTTCATCCCGTTTGTTTATTTTTCTGTCGTTCCAAACGCTCACCAACCCCACAGGGAATAGTAAGGCAGATGCCAAAATCAGCCCCCATCCAAGATTTACCGTTCCCAGTGCAAAGGAAGAGGAGACGACCACAGTGGCAGGGAGAAGGACTCTGAACATGAACTTGGATAGGTGCTGCTCTTTAGGTCCCCCTGGTAAGGAGTGGGTCTTAATCTCCTTTGGTGCCACTCGATATAGGATCCAAACTCCTAGAGCATTTAGCAAGACCATCGCCCCCGCCAACCCCATAACAATGGCAGTACCCATTTCATAAATCAGCGTCGAAATCAGTGCCACGATAACAATGAGAACTGCTGAGACATTAAGAGCGGTATAGGCATCGCTCCACTTCTTGAGGGATTCTAACCCTCGCTCATATTGGTTGCCATAGGACTCCGCTAGCACTTGCGCTTCTCTTGCCAAGAAATCTGCTTCACGTTCTCCAGCGATAAGGGAGGCGGAAAGGCGTAGGAGAAGGCTTTTCACCTCTTCTTCTTCAGCAGATTCCGCCACCCGGCAGCAGGCTTCGGCGTAATCATAATTTAAATGCTGAGTCAGGATATGAACATCCTTAAAGTACCGGGAGCAGGTGCACGGAAGCTGGGCAGCGTACTCGAAGATCAGGCTGCGAGAGATACCTGTTGCAGCGATAGTAGACATATAGGAAAGTTGAAAGAAGAGGTCAAAACCCAGGATGTCTTTATTAGAAGACCCCTTCCCGCTGCGCCGTCGCCAGAACTTGTAAAAGCTCATAGAAATTCGTAACCCCCATTTCTTTGTGGAGTTTTTCCAAAATCCTTGCTCTCCTCTCCAGCTCAGCATATATCTGACGCTTATTCTGGTTGGAGATACCTCGCTTTGGAGCTACCCTTTGCTCCAAAAGATAGCTATTCATTCTGCCCACGAATTCAAATTTGTCCTCCGGCGCGTTCCAGCGGAATACCTCAACAAAATTGAAGGAGTCGGATTGCGAGTCGTAACCTATAATCTCGGAAATGCTGGTGGCACGCCGCCCCATTTTGCCATTAGGGAGCTTTACAGAGTTTTGGATTACCACTACATTAAGGTTGTCTATATAAGCTTTAGGCACATTAATAGGATCGCCGGTAAGACGCTGGATGACCTTCTGCACTGAGCCAGCGTGAAAGGTACTCATCACTGCGTGCCCTGTTTGCATCGCCTGGAAGGCTATGCTTCCTTCGTATCCCCGGATCTCCCCCACTATAATCAAGTCTGGGCGTTGCCTTAAGGCAGCTTTGAGAAGATCAAACATGGTTGCTCCAGAAATGATCTCTCCAGGCTCACTTTCCTTAGCTACCTCCCGCACCCAGTTCTTGTGAGGCACCTGCAACTCAGGGGTTCCCTCTATGCTTACAATCTTACCGTCGGGAGAGGCGAAGGTAGTGACGGCATTGAGCAAGGTCGTCTTCCCCGATGCTGTCTCTCCGGTGATAAAGATATTCATTTGTGCCTCTATGACTAGCGAGAGATATGCTGCCATGAGGTAGTCCAGGCTTCCAAACTCAATAAGCTCTAGGATACTAAGGGGGATTTGGGTGAACTTACGAATGGAGAAGTTACTCCCCCGCTTGGAGACATCCTTGCCGTAGACAATATTTATACGAGACCCATCGGCAAGTGTAGCATCCACGATGGGGTGGCGTAAGGTAATTGGCTTCTTGACCTTCTCAGCTAGCCGGAGCACAAAGTCATCCAGTTCATCGAAGGCAGAGAAGGTTACCGCAGTTTTGAGACCTTTAAAGATTTTGTGTTCTATGAATATCCGACCTAGCCCACTACAGCTAATGTCTTCGATGTAGGGGTCACGCATCATGGGCTCTAAGACGCCCAAGCCTACTTTATCCCGCACAGCAAGGTACTTAATTCCTTCGAGTTCATAGGGCGTGACGTGGACCTTCCCATTATGGTTTCTTCTCCCATTATGGTTTCTTTCCCCATTATGGTTTCCCCCCCCATTATGGTTTCTTCTGGCAAATAGATGCCCCAGGAGACCTTTAATTGACTTTCTGCCGTTCTCCGCAATACAAATCTTGTTTATGCAATTCAGGAGTATTTGCTTCCTTTCCTCCTCTGTCTCAACATTGGCAAACTCATCAGTGAAGTTCATGAGCCTCTTTTCTATTTCCAGCATAATCCCATCCAGGTTTTGGGTAATGTGAGGCTCTACAGCAATGTAAAGATCCCTTCCATCCTCAGCGTCAGAATAAATGTGGATGAACATGTTGTCGCTCACAGGATAGACGAGGTTGCGTTGCTTCGTATCCCGGAGCTTCCCAGAGAGTTTCGGATAATACTGAGGAATACCCACTTCTTCAACCGGAACCATGTGTAAGTACTCCAAAAGGTGAACATTCCCTTGAGAGACCTCCTGTAGAGGTTTGGGAAGCATAGGGTAAAGACCACACTGGTAGATGTGTTCCCTTTGGATAGCGGGTCTCTTCTCCTGAGCGAAAGGCAAACTTATCTGCATTGCATCTCCTATGCTTTAGCTTTAGATTGAGGTAGAATTCGCATCCCCCACCTTGGCTCCACATCGAAGGCGATTATATTACCTGTGGTCTTATCAGCACCTCTTATCTTGGCTACCTCCAAGCTTTTGACTAGTTGGCTTCCTATCTCCTCAATGCGTAGTCGAAAGTGAGCGTCACACATGGATCGGATGCGGATAAGGGTGCCTTCGCTGAAGGCGTAGGAGTGGATAACGTTGAAAATGCTCATCCCCTCATTGCAATAATCCTTACAGTGTTCAAAAAAGGAGATGGTTTCCTCAATAGGAGCATGGGTGATGAAGGAGGTAAGGGAATCCAGAAATATTACATCCTGCCCCCTCTCACTCTCAATAGCACGGAGCAAGAGTTGAAACATCTGCTCCGGAGTTTCCTTTGCTTTCATCATTTGGATCGGATATATCCTGAAATGGTCCAAAAGGAGATGGTCCACAATATCCATATTGAGGCTCTGCATTTGCGTGATAAGGCTTTTTACGGTGTTCTCAGTAGTAAACAGGCTTGCCTTGTATTTGTTGTTTAAGCAACCCCAGAGCAACTGTTGGGAGAACACGGATTTCCCTGCATCCGACTGACCCTCGATGAGAGTAAGGGAGCCTACAGGGATGCCACCCCCCATTTTCTTGTCGAGTTCGGTATCCCCTGTGGAGATTACTCCTTTTTTGCTTTCGAATTTTTTTCCAAATGTATTCATCGTATAAGGCTCCTATCCTGTAAATATAATCGAGGCAGTGATACCATTGGGAGTGGTTATGCTTGCCCAGTTGGTGGTAGCAGGTCCCACCGGTGGCGAAACCTTTATCTGGATAACCATCTCTTCACCAGGGTTAAATATTCCTGGCTCAAAAACCTCAGGGTCGCTGGTGGCAGCATCCATAAATATCCCCGTCACCGTCCATTCATTATCCCCCGGGGGATCTGCTTCGGTATAAGGAAGCCACTTTATAAGGTGATCGCCGGTGGCTCTATAGTAATGGATGATAACATCCCATCTGGCAAAGTCAGCCAGCTTCATCTCACCTTCATTTCTGAGAGCTATTTCCACATTAGCCCCTGCACCCTGGGTCTCTGCTGTTAGGGGGGTGATTTTTGTCCTGGCTATCTCCCCCGCTCGCTCCTCCATTTGCTTCCATGACTCAGAAACCACATCCACAGAGGAGAAGGAGGACTGAGTCATCACCATCATCCCTGTTAGCATAATAGCGATGCAAATTAAACTAACGATTACGTTTCCCATTGTCTTTACACACTGAAATAGTCTTCATCAGAAACCCCGTTGGGAGTGGCTATCTTCACAAAGTAGGTACCGGAGGCAAGTGCAGAGGAATAATCGATGGTGAATTTCACTGTCCTTCCTGGCTTCCACTCTCCACCACCCTCCACTGCGTAGTCCCAGTGAGGATCGCCTGTGTTATACGGGATACGGGAGTAGTCCCCCTCTGGACCAAAGAAGATGTCGCAATCCTCTACCGCCGTGATGCGTGAGGCGCCAACATTCTTCACCCAGATGAATACATCGTATGTGTCACTATCATAAGCCTCATGGAGGATATTTATCTGCGTCTTGATGCGTTCATCTATCCTTCCTGCCACGCTGACCACGGCGCCACTGCCGCGACCAATAGCAGGGACAACAGCACCGAAGAAAAGCATCGCTGCCACCACTCCGGCTATAGTAAGTAAAACTGTAGTTATGACCTTATCGATGGCTAGCCTCCCTCTCGTCATTGAGCAAGATTGAAAGAACTGCTGCCTCAGGCTTGTAGCCCCTTCCCAAGATGCTATCTAGCTGCACAAAAACAGCGATGCAATCCTTTACCGTCACCCGCCCCTCAGGCTCCTCTCCATCGGCGAGGTCAATGAGCCGAAGGAGTATCTCTTTGAACTGCGCAGGGAGGAGCCCTGACATCTCATACACCTCCACAATAGACTCAACACGCTTCTTGCCCACTTTCCTCATGCTGTTGCCTGCCCACTGCGTTAGTCCAGCCACAGTAGTCAGGTCCATTGAACCATCCGCGTATTCTTTTCTTCTATCGGGGGGATGGAAGGCGGGTGGAGGCAGCGTCTCTTTAACACCAGTAGGGGCTCCTCCTCGCTCTCTATCCCTCGTCTCTGGTTTTTCCTCTTCCCTGCTGGGTTCTTTCTCAAAAGCAGTAACCTCACTTTTTGGAGGCAACTGCACCACAGAGAAGGGATTTCGATAGCGAGTCAGAATCTCCTCCCGAATGTCCACGAGGGTCTGCTTCACCTCGCTCTTCAGCACCCTCAATTGGTCGTCTATTTCCTTTATTTTCTGTTCAACTTCCATGGTCAACTCCTAATAAACGAGAGTATTAAAAAACAAACCACTTTGTAGGGACAGACCTTTAGGTCTGTCCACTGCTCGGACTAAAGACCTGTCCCTACATTTGTGTTCCACTTCCATGATTGACTCCTATAAACCAGTCTTTTAGGGGCTACCCAAGTGCCCTACTGGCACTTGGGTAGCTTCCCTTCCGTCCCTAATGCAGATCCATCACTTTGTCGATCTTAGCCGGCGTTGTCCTCTCAATAGTCAGAGTTGCCCCCTTAGGCGGCTTCACCTCAATGGTGAACTCCGTATTAGTCTGAAGCGTGGGACTGAGAGCGGACAGGTCTACGGTGATCTCTGCCTTCTCACCGAGTTCCAGCAAGTCATCGCCATCATTCTTCCCTAGCCATGTTTTCGTCCATGTAGCATCGGCAACCCGCTGGCTCTGATCGAAGTAGGAGATCACGGTGACCTTGTTAGCACCGGTGGTCAGGTTTATTGCCTCCCCGTTCACTGCATTGGCAATAACAAAGACCACATTGTCTACATAAGTAGGAGGAGTGCCAGCATCACCACTAGCAACAACGCTCCCCTTGGGCTCCAGGGTTCCTCTTGTCGCCGAGAGTCCAGAGTAGACCGTCTCCTTACCCTTCTCTGAGGAGAAGATTCCCGCAGAGAGGACGGTGTAGGCAAACACCGAGGCTACCACTACGAAGGCAATGAGGATGATAGCCGTCTCCAGACCGGTGATTCCCTTTTGGTCCTTATATATCCTCTTTAGTAGTTTCTTGAGCATCTTTTCACCTCCTTTCTAGTTAAATTTTCGGTTCCTTGCTGGTAGGTATTCATTTTGTCATCTCCTGTATTACCTCCTTTCATCCTTACTTACCGCAGATTCATAATCTCGTCGAGATTAGCTGGCGTTGTCCTCTCTATGTTGAGGACGCTTCCCTTGGGTGGCTTCACCTCAATGGCGAACTCCGTATTAGCCCCCAGCGGGTTGCTGCCCTTGTAAACAGCAGTCAAGTCTATAGTGATTTCCGCCTTTTCGTTGAGCTCCAGCAGGTCGTCATTGTCATTGCTTCCCCGCCATTGCTTCGTCCAGGCTATATCGTTGATGCGCTGGTTCTGGTCGACATAGGAGATCACCACGACATGATTCCTGGTCTCATCACTGAGCAAGCCGTTGTTATTGCTATCTGCGGTCTCCGTCAGGTCTGTAGGCTCGCCGTTTACTGCATTGGCTATTATGAGCACCACCTCCCGCACTGCTTCATTACCGGTGACGAGGTCGAGGTTGATGGTCACTGCTCCAGGGTCACTGGCAGCGTTTAAGCCAACGGAGACAATAGCTGTGCACCCGGAAGCATCGCCTAAATCGACTTCAACATGTTTCCATGTGTTAGCGGTCAGGGCATCGGTGATACTGAGGGTCTTCACCGGGCTGGCGCAGCCAGCAGTGTCATCGAGCGCTAGCTGAAGCGTGCTTCCACTTACGTCGGCACTGGCCTTGATCCAGAGGCTCATCTTAGACTGACCACTCAAATCTACCGAGGTAATATCCCGATGAGCGATCAAGCCAGGATCAAATCCGCCAACAACATCTAGCTCGACACTTGCTGCCCCTTCCTTCTTGTCGCTGCTATCCGTCGTCGTAGCAGTTACTCGATCTGTCCAGGAAGCCTCACATTCATCGACTGTCGGTCCATATTCCACACCATCGTGTCCCTTGATGTCATCCAGACGGACTATCACCGCACCAGGGTCGCTAGCGGCTTTTAAGCCGACCGAGATGATCGCATTACAGTTAGCCGGAGTGCCTATGGGAATTGTATGTTCAGTCCAGCTATCAGCAGTGATCGCATCGATATTGATGGTCTCCACTGGGCTAGCACAGCCAGCAGTGTCATCAAGTAGTAACTGAAGCACGTTTTCACTCACGTCCACGTCTGACTTGATCCAGACCTTAATGTTGGTCTCTGCTGACAAATCCACCGAGGTAACGTCATGATAGGCGATTAAGTTGGTTCCAAATCCGGCAGCGATATCCAGCTTGGCACTGGCGGTTCCGGCATGTTTGTCAGTAGTATCGGCGGTGGCGGTTACCTCGGCAGCCCAGGCGGCGTCGCAATTATCGGCCACCAGAGGTCCGATAGCGATAACGCTCCCCTTGGGCTCCACGGTGCCCCTGGTCCCCTCGAGGCCAGAGTAGACAGTCTCCTTGCCCTTCTCCGATGAGAAGATTCCCGCAGAGAGGACAGTGTAGGCAAACACCGAGGCTACCACTACGAAGGCAATGAGGATGATAGCTGTCTCCAGACCAGTGATACCTCTTTGGTCCTTGAGCGCCCTTCTTAGCTTTTTGAGCATCTTTTCACCTCCTTTCTTTTTGCATTCCTTCCCCTAGGTTCAATAGAACCTAATCGACCGGGCACTTATTCACTTGCCACATTTCATAGGCACCCCCTTTCTTATTGCATTCATCGAGCCGGTTATTGATTGGCGTCTCTTTCTTCTCTCAGTATCTCTCTGTAAGATATGAAGCAATTCGTCACAAAGTTCTCGCTCATTGCACGTTGAGCAGGAGCTAGCAGAGCGAGGGTCCCACGCCCAACTCAGGCAGCGGAGTAATGAGGCTTGCCTGTTTACCATTGTCATCTCACTCCTTTCATATTCCTTTCTACGAATTTTGATTTATTCCTCTGGGTGGTCGGATCAGTCCTTGCCTTACCAATTGAACAAAGGGCTCTACTACCTTCGGGTCATACTTTTGACCAGCCAAGCCTTGGAGCTCGGTGATCGCCATGTTCAGTGCTTGCTCAGCCGGAGAGGGGCAGCGCAAATATATGGACTCAAAAGAGTCTATCACCCCTAAAAGCCGAGCTGTGATGGGAATCCTTTCCCCTGATAGCCCGTCAGGATAACCAGTGCCATCATAGTGCTCATGGTGGTGTCGCACTGCTGAGCGAACCTCCCAGGGAAATTTGATACCCTCCAGAATCTTTTCCCCAGCTACGGTATGCTGCCTGAACAACTCCCATTCCTGAAAGCTTAATTGCTCCGACTTGAGCAATATCTCAGAGGGAACTGTAATCATCCCTACATCGTGCAAACAGGCAGCGATGGCTAGACCCTCGGTAGGCAGGCTCATTGCTTGCGCCAAGGGGATAATGCATCGTGCTGAGTACTTGCTGTGCCCTGGGATATAAGAGAGCTTCCTTTCAATAGCTAGCATCAACGCCCTCAGGGTTTCGACAAATAGCGTCTCTATATGGCGATAGGACCGATCAATCTCTATCAGCCTATCTTGCTGGGTTTTGAAGAAGCGATTGAGGGCGGTAATCTCTTGCACCTGTTGCTCCAACTTATGTTTCTCCCTTTCTCGCTCATCTAACTGTGCCCTTAGCCCCTGGTTAAGCTTGGCATTCTCAATGGCTATAGCTGCTTGTCCGCATAATATGGAAGCTAAATCCGAATCACTCCTTGTAAAAGGGATACCCCCTGCTAGCCGGCTAGCATTAAGCGCGCCGATAACCTTGCCCCTCAGCATCAAAGGCAGGCAAAGTGTAGAGCTAATACCAGCCCTCTTCAGTGCACCTTGGATTTTTAGGTCTTGGTGCGACTGATCTGGTAGTATCAGAGGTTTACCTGCTTTCATCACCTTGCCGGCGATTTCCTTCTCTACACCTTCCCCGTTGCTAATCTCAGCCGAGGACCCTCGAGTTGCTTTAATACAGAGTTCCTTAGTCTCCTCATCTGGAAGCATGAGCGACACCCTATCGCTCTTGGTCTCTCTTACCAAGGTATCGGCAATAAGGGTGAGAAGTTTATCCAGCTCCATTTCTGAGATCAGCGTCTTGCTGACTTCAAAGAGTGGCACTAGTGTGTTTAGACGAGTATTTTCTCTGTTAAGACGGCTCTTTTTTAGAGCCTCTTGGATGGCTATCTTTAGCTCTTCTGTGGTAAAGGGCTTGACTATGAAACCCTGTGCCCCTCGTTTTAGGGAGTTAACGGCAAAATCCAGGGTAGCATACCCAGTTATGATGACTGCACCGATTTCAGGATATTTCTCTCGAACCTTTTGTAGCAGTTCTAGCCCGTCCATTCCTGGCATCACGATGTCGGTCACCAGCAGGTCGAAACTCTCCTCTTTTACCATCTCTAGGGCTTGCTCAGCAGAAAGGGCACCCTTAGCCACATAGCCTTCTTCATCAAGCACTCTTACACAGAGATGGACGATGCTGGGTTCGTCATCAACTACCAGGATCTTTTCTCTTGCCATGGATTTTCACCTCTCTTTTTAGTCCACCCCACCACGGGGCAGCCTTACTCTAAAGGTGCTGCCTCTCCCTACTTCACTTTCCACCTCGATCCTCCCTCTGTATTGTTGAGCAATGTTGTAGCTAATAGATAGCCCCAACCCTGTTCCCGCAGCCTCTGGCTTGGTAGTGAAGAAGGGCTCAAAGATCTTATCCATATTCTCAGGAGGGATGCCTATGCCTGTATCGGTAAATTCGAGGATCGCCTGACTATCCTCAGATGTGGTTCTGACAGTGAGCCTCCCCCCTTGGGGCATAGCATCAAGGGCATTGTTGATTAAGTTGTAGAATATCTGCATCATTTGATTCTGATCTACGGAAATTTCCAGCGCCTCACTGGTATAATGCTCAACAAGCTCCACCCCTCTTAGATCTATGTGACGTCGAAGAAGCAATAGAGAGCTTTGCAGAACTTGGTTGATGTCTATCTCCTTCACCTTGCCTTCGCTTCGACGGGTGAAGTCCAAAAGATTCCTGATAATGCCGCGAGCACGCAGGGTCTCCCTTTTGATGGTCTCCAGCTCCACTTTTTGAGGGTTATCCTCACTAGTCCCCTCCGATAAAAGTGAGGAAGCCATTAGTATCCCGGTCAAAGGGTTGTTGATCTCGTGAGCAACATTGGCTGCCAATCTGCCCACAGCAGCTAATTTTTCCGCCTGCACCAAATGAGCTTGGGTATTCTCCAGCTTCTCCATTTGCATCTTTAAGCTCTGATAAAGTCGGGCGTTCTGGATAGCGATGGCTGCCTGGCTAGCGAAGGCATTTAGAACTTCCAGGTGCTTGCCAAAAACTTTTGGTGTATTGCTATGGACATACAAAACTCCCAGGGTCTTACTGTCGAGTTTTATGGGCACTCCGACATAGGACTTAATGCCGGCAGTAACGAGAGCCGGGTTGGTTATCCCATCATCCTGGACTTCTTCTATGACCACCGGTTCACCGCTGGCGAGTATCTTCTCAGTGACTCCCCCAGGACGCGCTCCAATGTGTTGAGTGGGAACGCCTTGGAAATTTTCGACGCTTGCCCTAAATCCACCTCGCTCATCCGCTAGTAAAATGCTCGTATATGAGGCGTCGACTAACTCCCTGGCATGATCCATAATCCTTTTCAGCACTTCATCCAGGTCAAGGGATTTGGTTATCTCCTCGCAGACGGCTTTGAGAGCAAAGAGTTCCTTATTGCGTTGCTGTAGCTCCTCCTGCACCCTTTTTCTCTCTGTGATGTCCCCGATCATGCTGGTAGCCCCGATGACTTTGCCGTTGGCATCCCTAATGGGCAGGAGAGTAAGCACTACAGATAAAAGCCTGCCATCCTTGTGCAGCCTCTGGGTTTCGAAGCGAGGGATTGCTTTGCCTTGGCTAATACGTGCCATCAGTTGCGATGCCTCTTCTTGCCGACCTGGCGGCACAATGGGCTGACCATTTCCTAGCACCTCTTCTTTTTTGTATCCGAATATTTGTTCTGAAGCTGCGTTCCAGGACAGTATCTCGCCGCTCAGGCTTAGGGTGATCACTGCCTCACTGGAGCTGTCTAAGATACTATCAAGGAGATGATGTGCTTCTGGCGTGGGTTGAGAGAAGGTATTATTTTCAATAGCCATAACTCTTATCGTTCCTTTCTAGTGGTATGGTTTTATTCTCTACCCTGGGATCGTCTTAGAAAAGTCCCAAGTGGTAGCAATTTTATGAGCAAATAGGCTCAATTTTTACGACCAATTCGGCTCGAATTATTGAGCCAATCGGCTCAGTTTATATAACCCAAAGGTTACACTGATACCTAATTGGCTATCCTTGAATCTTGGATGTGAGCAAAAGAAAAGAGACCCATTGATGGGTCTCTTTGAGAGCAACTTTGTGACGATTGCAGAAAGAGAAGCTAGACCAGCTTTCTTTTGTAGGCTTCGAAAACCGCTTTAGATCGAGATTCCACCTCTAGCTTAGCAAAGATGCTGCTTATCTCTCTCTTGACAGTAGCATAGCTGAGGAATAGCTGGGCGGCGATTTCCTTATTAGTTGCGCCATCAGCAATTAGTCGAAGTATTTCCAACTGTCGTCCAGATAAATCAGACCTATAAGCTGTCTTCTCCTTGGCTAAAGCAGCATACCTGGCAAAGAGTGTCCGGGCTACGGAGGGGGCGAGGGGCGACTGCCCTTGGCGGGCTGCTCGAATAGCCCGATTCAGCTCTTCATAGCTGGCATCCTTAACCAGGTATCCTACGGCGCCAACTTCGATTGCTTCAGCTAAGTATTGATCGCCATATGCAGTTAAGACGATGATATTTAAAGCGGGCTGGTTTCCCTTCAACTGGCGAATTGCCTCAATGCCACCTATCCCAGGCATCTTGATATCCATGAGGATGACGTCAGGGGAGAGTTCTTGCCCTTTGACAAGCGCCTCTTCGCCTGAGGCAGCCTGCCCCACCACCTGTATCCCCTCATCTAGCTCCAACATGCGTTGCAGCCCCTCTCTCACCACTTGGTGATCATCTACCAAAAGAACCCGAACAGGGCTCATGTGCTTTTCATCTCCTTTGAACCTTAATTTCCCGAGTCATTTTAGGTCGTGTGAGTGCTTCCCATGCATGCGTGAGGCAAGGTCAGACATATGCTGGTTCCCGCCCCTGGATTTGTCTCTATTCCCAAAGTCCCTCCTAGCATCTCTGCCTTGTCCTTCATGCTTACTAAACCCAGATGTCCTCTGGTTAATGCGTTGTCCATTGCTTTGAGGAGGTTGAACCCCTTCCCATTATCGTGGACCTCGATGAGCGCTTGTTCTGGCTGAAATCGGAGTCGGACACTAACCTCAGTGGCGCTGGAATGCTTTTTAACGTTGTTAAGAGCTTCCTTAATTATGCGGTAGATCAGGATCTCCGAGCTTGGGAGAAATTGCCAGGGCTCGCCTTCCACTTGTAAGTGGCAAATGATACCTGTATCTTGCTGGAATTCCTCAACATTCTGTAGGATAGCCTTAAGCCCCTGTTCATGTAAAAGAGGCGGATAGAGAGAAGCAATTATCCTGCGGAGTTCTTTCATACTCTCCTCTAACGCCTTTTCGATGTGACCCATCTCGCTTCGAGCTTCCTCAGTCTTTCTTTGTGAAAGAAGCATCTCACAGGCTTGAGCACGATAGAAGGCGCCAACCAGCCACTGGACTACGCTGTCATGGATTTCAATGGACATTCTCCTTCGCTCGTCTTCTTGAGCTTGGATTGCCTTAAGCCGTGCATTTTCCTGCGTCAGACGGATTTTTTCTAAGGCTTCGTTGACGGCTGCCCTAAGCTCTTCAATAGTAAAGGGCTTGAGCAGAAAGGATTGTGCTCCGGCTTTCAAAGACTCTATGGAGATTTCAATGGTGCCGTAGCCGGTTATGATGACCACTGCGATATCGGGACATACTTGACGAACCCTTCGTAGCAGCTCCAGCCCACCCATTTCTGGCATGATAATATCGACCACCATCAGGTCAAACTCCTCCTTTTTGACCAACTCCAGAGCCTCTTGAGCAGAGAGGACACCTTTAACCAACCGACCTTCGTGTTTTTCTCTACTTAGTGCGGTCACGATAGATTTAACTATTAGCGGCTCATCATCCACTACTAGAATCTTTTCCCTCGCCAAGCTCCCTTCCTCCTTTGCTTATACTATTGAATAGGTTTTTTCTGTTACCAGTATCTTCGCCTCTTTCACCTCGGTTGGAGCCAAAACCCTCTCCGCTTCAATCGCTACAGGCAGCTTAATAATAAAGGTAGTTCCAACCCACTTCTCACTCGCTACTATTATCTTCCCCTTGTGCCTACTTATTATCCCATAGGCAATGCTTAACCCCAGTCCGCTACCCTGAGGACCCTTGGTGGTAAAGAAGGGGTCAAATATCCTCCGCTTCGTCTCATCCGTCATACCGTCCCCCGTGTCGGCTATCGAAAGGAGCACTGAATCTCCCTTCTGCCTGGTGCTGAGGGTGATTTCACCTTTCTCGGCGATAGCCTCAATGGCGTTGATAATCATATTTGTCAGCACCTCTCGCAACTCAGCAGGGTTGCCTAAAACCCGTGGCAGCTTACCCAACTGAGTGATGAGAGTGATTTTCTTCCTTTCCCTTTGGGCATCATCCCTCCACTTCGGTCTGGTGAGTGCTACGGCATCCTTCACGATCTCATTTACATCCACCTTGAAATAGTTTTCATCTCTACGCACTCTGGCGAATTCTTGAATTCGGCGCACCGTGTGAGCACCATCCCAAGCTGCCTTCTCGACAAGTTGGAGCGCTTCTCGGATTTGCTCATCCACTGACTCCTCCAGCACTAGTTGCGTCTGCGCCAAAATGGCGGTAAGAGTATTGTTAAACCCATGAGCTATCCCGCTTGCCATCTCGCCCAGAGCCCTGAACTTCTCGGATTGAATGAGTCGCTCCTGAGTGATCTGTAGCTCTGCGTAGGCTCGCTTTGATTCCTCATACAATCTTGCATTCTCAATGGCAACCGCTATCTCGTTAGCGATGGTCTCCAGTAGCTGAGTGTCCTCCGCTGGAAAATCCCTGTGGCTATGAGTGACTAAGTTAATCACCCCCATGGTTCTGCCGTTTGACTTGAGGGGCACGCTGACAGCAAATTGTATCTTCTCAAGCTCATAAGCTGACCTCATACTGGTGTCTGCCCGTTCAAGCACATTACTTGTAACAGTTATCTCCCCCGTCTTTACCACTCTGCCGACGATATCCATACCCACAGGCAGCTTGCCCATAGCCTCCGCAAACTCCCCGCTAACCCCTTTATGAGCAGCAAGTACTAACTCTCTACCAGCTTCATCCAGCAGGTATATGATCCCTGCAGATAAGCCTGTGGTCACAAGCGCACTATCCAGCGCAGTATCCAGCACATTGTCCAACCTCATAGACTGGCTCAGTGCTCGTCCAATAGTATTCAAGGTAGTGAGTTCTCTATTGCGGTGCCGAAGCACCTCCTCCGCCTGCTTGCGCTCGGTGATGTCTCTGAATGAACCCAAACCTGCTAACCTTCCCTGGTATTCAGTTCTTGTACCAACACAGCTTAACCATCTCTCTCTACCGTCTTTAGTAAGCGTCCGAAATTCGTTGACCTGACGCAGGTCTTTTTCAAACATGTCTTCTACCATAATCTTCATAGCTCGGTCTCTATCGTCTGGATGGATGTAGTCAAGTAGATTCACATCACCTAGCTCCTCTACAGCATCAAATCCATACATTTTCGCAGCAGTTTCATTAGCAAGCACTATCTTCATTGTTTCGGCATCAATAACAACTATACCATCAATTATGCTCTCGAATAGGACTCTATAGTTGTGCTCGCTCTCCCGCAGCGCCTCCTCAGCCCGCTTGCGCTCGGTGATGTCACGGTAAATCATGACAATGCCTCGCACAGTCGGATTATCGAGAAGGTTCTTGGCCATAATTTCAAAGGTATGCCATGACCCATCTTTATGCTGTAAACGGTATTCCATAGATGTTGCATAACCAGGGATTCTAATTCCTTGATTGTAAGTATCCACAACACTTGGCAGGTCGTCTGGATGAACAAAGTCAAAGGCGTTCCTACCAATAACTTCCTCAGGTTTATATCCGAGAACTTTTTCGCTTGATGAGCTTACAAAGCACAGTGTTCCGTCAGCATTAATTATTGCGATGATATCTGAGATGTTTTCGAGAAGGGATGAAAGACCTTCTCTGCGCTGTAAGGCACTATCAGCTTGCATGCACTCAGTTTCCAATGCCTCAAGTTCGGCAACCCGTTGGCGCAACTCTACCAATTCATTTATAAGTTGTTTCTTTGTCTTATCTTCATCTTTCATCTTGTGCATCTCCTATACTAACTGGAATTTCCCATTTCAACTCGGTTCATTAAGCTCTTCCAACTCCTCTTTAACCTTCGGTAGAGTCTCATCCTTCATTGGTAAGCCCCCCGCTCTTTTGCTCAGTTTAAGGCTCAAATCTTAGACAAACCCTCAACAGACAAAGAGGCGATGCTGAGAGATGTCTCCATTAGTGCTAAAAACCTGGGTTTAAAGAAAAGTTAACAGAAAAAGTTGTCGGGAGCAAGGTCGCTGGAGGCGAATCGCTTAGTTTGAGACTCCTCTCACTAACCTTAAAAGCCCTCTCCCAGCCCTTCGGTCTCACATTTTCTGGCGCCAAATAGCGGGGGTTCAGTCGGAGGAATAAACATGAGACAGCGAAATTCCACAGAACTTCGCCGCCTTTGGAGTAAGCTAAGCCTGTAAGATGAGTTGCAGCCTTACTCTCCCCACTGCGTCTCGCCCCAATGAGCAGCAGAAGTTTGTTGAAGCCTTTTTGTCGGCTCCTCAATAGAGTGAGACGCGAGCCAGCTTTATTAAACCCTCCAGCTCTTCCCGAAGCTCAGGTTAAGCCTTAATGTTACCCTTTATTCGTCTATCTCTACTTGCCCCAGTCATTTGGTTATGCCGTTGTGTATGTCTACAACTCAACAACAGATAAGGAGTTTGGGCACATCGCTCGAGTAGAAGGCTGGATAGCGGGGGTTCCCAGCCTATTTTTGGCTGACTTAACAATATGATGCAACCGTAAACGGTTTGTAAACCACAGGTGGAGGCAGGATAACCTAGTCCTCGCTGTAGATTGTGATTGCCCCATCCTTGAAGGAAATGACATACTCCTTCCCATCAATCTCAATCTGTAAATCTGTTGTTCTGAGAGACACCTTCACATCCTTATTCACCTCCTTTCTAGCCTGAACTTGGGCATACCCATCCTATCCCAGCACAAGGCTGGGCTGTATTTACCTTCTCAACCTTGCTAGCTTACGATTGGCTTGATAGCCAGCTTCGACCATAGCCAGTTTGTTCATTACCTTTGAGTAGGGTTTGTGACGGTGGCTATCTATCCCTTTATAGCAATCCTCACAGACCTTGATACCTCGTGATGCATAGACCCGTAGGTGTATCAAGGCTGGGGCTTCGTGGTGGCAAAACTCACATTGCGCTTTTACCCCTTCTGCCACAAAAATGGGGTCGCACTCCCACGCTGAGGGGAGCACAACCCCCTGAAAAAGACAAAAAGAGGGGCTATACCACCCCTCTTTTTGCGTGGCTCTCTTTTCGGGCTTTAGCGTTCCTTTCAGGCTACTGCGACAGGCTCTCTAGCCTTGCGTCTACGCTTGGGCTTTTCCTTTGGTGGCAAGGCTTCTTCGGAGTGGACTTCCATCTCCGCTTTTACCTCTTGCCTTTGCTCTGCCTCGGTTATATCCTCACCACATATCGGGCAAAGGATTCGCCCATCCTCACTGGGGCTAACCTCGGTTTCGTCTAATTCGGCTTGACAATTAGGACAAGTGATAACCTTGACTTCTACCTCGGCTTTTGCCTCTGCCTCTTTGGCTACTGTCTCAGCCTCGGCTACTGCCTTACTTTCGGCTATCATCATTGGCATCACCAATAACCGATAACCATCAACGGAGAATAGCATCGGTGAAGTTGGGCTTACCACCTTTAGCTCCGCCATCCCACCAAGGGATTTTAAGGCTTGGGCTAGGTATTTGGCATTAACGCCAATCCCAATTTGCCCAGAGGTCTCGGCTTCCACTTCAGCTTTGCCTCTTTCCTCTTTAGCCTCTAGGATAACCTTGCCATCACCTACGGTTAGCTTTATCAGGCTTTCCTTATCAAGCCAAAGAGCACCAAGGCTT
>SDBU01003669.1_pt1 | contig 19391 bp, 18 predicted proteins | sample 2277071 | NCBI WGS metagenome assembly SDBU01 (sample SAMN10397929, study PRJNA504765) | marine sediment metagenome | isolation source: marine sediment core GS08_GC12, 126 cmbsf | place: Arctic Ocean: Gakkel Ridge, Loki's castle | collected 2008 | reverse complement strand
TTGTTGACTGAACTGCAAAGTCATGATACGCTATACATGTCATAAATGCAAGGATTATGAGCAATTCACAGGATTTCCTTATTTCCAATAATGTCTATTGAAAGATCTATGAACGGCGACTTGCGTGCCTTCGAACTGGTAATTGAGCGCTATGGCAGATCTGTGTCAGGATATTTTCACACCAAGACCAAGGGAACGTGGTTTGAAAAGCATATAGGTATGCACCCCGATGATCTCTCGCAGGAGACATGGATAAAAGCCTGGAAATCATTGGAAAATGGCTCATTCCAAAGCTCACGCCCTTTCCCACCGTATCTTATGGGAATAGCGCGGAAAGTCTTTCTGAGATCTCTGAGAAACATCATAAAGGACCATGTCCTGATTCCCTTTGATGAAATAGCATCCAAAGACGAAGAAGCGATAAGGACTGTTATATCCGAGACCATATATGTAGATGAGGAAACAATAGCGGAAATCCAGACCAAGGAGATCATATCGATCATTCGAGACATCTTGAGCGAGACTTATAGCAAGCCACTCATTCTATATGCATTTTGGGGTCTATCGTATACAGAAATCGCTGATCTTTTGGATCTATCGATGTCAGCAATAAAAATGCGGCTCAATCGAGCAAGACAAAAGCTCCTGAAGGCCATCAACGAGAAGAAGGCACTTATTGATTATATAGATTGACTGGAGGCAAAATGATGAACCAGGAAAATAAAGATATTCTTGAGCAAGATATAGAATTCGAATATACGACTAAAAGATTGCTGGGAGAGCAGATATCCATGGACACGTTCCTGGATGGTTACACTTTGACACGGGACGAAAGACGTCACTTGGAGCTACGTCTTCGCAGGTGGGAGCAGTCTATGGACGGATTTCAGGAATATTACAATTCCAAAGACTCCAAAGCCCTTATAGACAAGATTCTTGAGCAGATCAGCGCGACGTCCCAGAATCCAAGAATTTTCGACGTTGCCTGGATTGTTGTACGAGTAGCTGAGCGTGCGCTTGAGTCCGGAACGAGATTTCTCTATTCCATTGTCCCAGTCGCTCCACAGTTACGTGCAGAAACCATCACAGGTACAGTGAGTACTAAGGGCATATCCGAAAAGGGTGTTCAAGATAGGGAAGAGTTGCTTGAGGAACCCACTAGTTTTCTATGGTCAGGTCCAATCCTTAATGGTATGAGACTTGAGCAGACCCCTAAGCCTCGCATTCTTGTAGACTTAAATAAGGACATAGAGGCGGGATTTAGGATACGATTTTTCGACCCAGATGGGAATGAAGTATATCCCAATGTTGCTCATCCTCTAGATGTCTATGGTATAGCGAGTTTTGATTTCTCGAATATGCCGCCAGGGAAATATCTAGCGAGGATCGAGACTCCGAGTGAACCGGATTTATAACCAATCAACCTGGATTATTAAGTAAGATAGTTCCTTAAATCCAATGGTGATTTTTATGTCTAAGACCGAAGATTTCTGGTTAGGAATAATGCACGCTGGGGAGTCGCTCTTTGATGAGACGTACCGTCGCCAGTGGCTTGCTGACAGGAAACAACAGATTGACCAGGATTTAATACGCACTTTTTTGTCACAAGCTGAGAGTTTTATTTTTCGCGAGAACAGCTACAATGAGGGGCTGTTCCTCGTTACTATGGCGCTTGAGAGTTGTTCTTTGATAAATGAGGACGTTACACTATTGCAGGGCGCATTACACTGGCTCGAGGGGATTGCATGGCACGAATCAGCAAAATACGAGGTAGCACTGATATCATACGAGTCGGCGGAGAAACTCTATCAAGATAAGGGAATGATGGCAAAAGTAGCTGGAATCAATATCGAGAAGGGCGATTCGTATTACCAGATGGGAAAAGACGAAGAAGCCCTGACCGCATATCAGCAAGCTCAAGGATATTATGTTCAGCATCAGAAGATGGAAACTCTAGCCTATATCAATACACAGTTGGCTAATGTATATATGCGGATGGGTGTTTATGAAGAATCTATCGACAAATACTTACACGCATACAGTTTTTACGAAGAGCGCCAAATGCTCGCCCCCCTGGCACAGGTTTGTTTAGCCTTATCCAGCGCCTATATAGAAACCCGAAGATTCCTGGAAGCTGAACATTATCTTAGAGCTGCCAAAATATTATACGCCGGTAATCCTAAGGAATCTGGAATATATGCCAGCATTTGTACTAACCTGGTTCATGTTTATACGCGTTTGGGAGAGTATCGTAAGGCATTAGCTGAAGTCGATGAATCCCAAGACTACTATGTTCGGAATCACAAACTTGAAAAGGTTGCAGTGACTAACATTGATAAGGGGATGTTATATACTCAGATCGGCGAGTATGGGGAAGCTTCAGCAGCATATAGTCAAGCAGAGGACTATTATAGACGGCAGCAAAGTCCGGAACCTCTCGCGTGCATTACGATGAGAAAGGGATTGGTCGACCTCTATCGTGGAAATATTGAGGAAGCCCTGGACCAGATGCATCAGTCCAAATCATACTACGATGAATGTAATGACATGAACTCTGGATGGTCCATAGAAGTATATATAGCAATTATCTACGATTACACAGGTAAGTATCAGTCTGCATTGGATATATATGATAGAGCTGAAGTGTATTACCGAGAAAACAAGATGATCGATGAACTAGTAAACGCCATTCTTAACAAGGGACGACTTTTTATCAATTTAGGAAAGCATGAGGATGCTTCATTATGCTTTGGAATGGCCGAGAATTGCTACCGGACATATGGTATGACGACTAAGATCGGGGACGTTCTCGTATCGCAAGCAATGCTTTCATATAGCACAGGCAACCATAAAGCCGCAATACAGTACTACTTGCAGGCTATTGCCCACTATATGGATCAGAATATGAAAAATAGAGTGTTCGGAATATATGCCAATATCGCATCTATATACTCCCAAAGCGGACACCCCCGAAAAGCTCTTGATCACTATCAGGTTGTTCTTGATTATTATCGTGGACAGAACAATGATCTAAAGGCAGTAGAGGTAGAGATAAACCAAGGTCTTGCATATTTTCTCCTAACAGATTATGACAAAGCATTAGCTCTATTCACCAATGCTATCAGGGAAGACACTGTACCCGAAAATCTTTGGCGAGCCCATCTCGGCCAAGGAATGGTATATCATCACCGCGGACAGTTCGATGAGGCACATGAGAGTTACGAAAAGTCGATAGATATAATTGAGAATCTATGGACGGATCTACAAACTGATGAGCTGAAGATTGACTTTTTGCATTTTAGAGAAGATGCATACGCTGAGATGACGAAGCTTTGTCTGGAGACTGGAAAAATATCCCGTGCCTTTGAATCTATCGAGCGCATAAAAGCCAGGGCCTTTCGTGATCAAGTTAATAACAACAATGCCCGGGTCAGGATAACACCATCTCCACCTAAGCCGCCATTGGATATGTTCGAATTGCGGACATTACGTGAAGTATCACAAAGAAATAAGACAGATGATATAGATTCATCTTATGCTTCTGAATTACTAACTGCTAGGTTAGCATTGGTCAGTGAAAGTGCCAAAACTAAATCGATAGCTAGTTTCCCAGCATGTGATTTGGAAACCATTCAGTCCATTATCCCAGCTGACACTGCATTAATAGAGTATTATTACTGCAAGGAGGTATCGGCTATCTTTGTAGTCACATCCGATAAACTGGACCACCATCTGAACATTGATATTGATCTAGTAAAAGCACAGACAATTCAACTCCTCGGAGATCCTGGGTCGCGTTCAGGAAAGACCGTAGAGGCTCATATAAATCGATACGATCGTCCTGAATTGTCTTTAGCAAATCTTCAGCAGCTTTATGAACATTTAGTTTCTCCAATAGAAGGATATATAGAGGACAAGAAACGTCTAGTAATTGTCCCCCATGGTTTCTTGCATTATATACCATTCTCGGCACTATATGATGGTCAGGAATATCTTATTCAGAATAAAATCATTTCCATATCTTCCAGTGCTAGTGTTCTCTCAACCCCTAGGAGCCAGAAGCCAAATCGTACAGAATCTTGCGTGGCATTTATTAATCCGATGATCGATCCTGAGTTCGACAACCGCGATATTGCCTTCATAGACAGTCTGGCTAACTACTTCGGCGAATGCCATATTTTTGCACGGGAAGATGCAACTAAGTCAAACGTAAATGCAAAAACTTGGGGTCGAGATATCATTCATTTTGATTGTCATGTTTCATATAACAGGTTCAACGGCCTATGCTCATACCTCTTATTGTCCAATGGAAATCCTGAGAATCCTATGATTGACCCTATGTATACAACCGAAGTCTCTGCCCTCGATTTGAGTAGAGCTTCGCTTGTAGTCTTGAGCGTGTGTAATGCATCCAGGGGAAGTGCGCATTCTGGTGACGAGATTGTTTCCTTGACCCGTGGATTCCTCGGTGCAGGTGCATCCTCCGTATTGGCCAGCTTATGGGATGTTCAAGATAAATACACGAAACTTTTGATGGATTATTTCTACCGAGCATTGACCAATAAACAGCACCCACTGGATAAAGCGTCAGCCCTACAATACGCGCAAAGGATGATCTTAGAGCGATATGATCATCCTAACTTCTTCGCAGGATTTTCACTATATGGTAGTTGGGACTAAAATACGGTTGAAGTGCCTACTAATTTCAGCAAACCCAAGCGCCCAAGGTTATTTGTCACACTACTATGTTCCCTTAAATCATCTCGTCCTTCACTCAAATATTCTATTCAGTACATAGTCTGCCGCAGATTCACAACATTGGAAAGGGAGGATACCCAGGATTTGAACAAGGCACTACTGTAGGCCTGTAAAGAGTTTTGTTATTAGAGCATTCAAGGCAGGAAAAGAAGAGGACCTCCTCTTAGTTGATCTTGGCCGGAGCAACTTTGAACCCTGAAAGCTATACGCTATCAGTTTGTCAGTCCCCTTCTTCATTCCTATTATAATCCAATAAGCAGCAAAAAATCAAGCTGATTTTTATGGAATGTGGTTTTGAGATTGCATACTTTTCAAAGGGGTGCTCCCGTGAACACACAGAAATATACTCTGAAGTTTGTCGAGTCTTTCAGGTTCGTTATCAGGATACTAAAGGGAAAGCCGCTATCTACCGGTGGTATCAGGCATATGGTGAAGAAATGCGCTAGATTATCAACCTGTAAGCCCGTGATTAACTTCGCAGGCTCACAACCTTTATGAACGGAGGTGGCTAAATGAACGGGCCCAAGTGGCAGAGGAGAAGGTCGATCAAGAATTTCGTTTCGTCCGCTTCAGATGCCATAATCAACATCGTCAAGATGTGCTTCTACGCATTCATCCTATACGTGACCGTGAGGGTGCTGTGGAACCTGGCAAAACATTTCTAAAATAGGAGGAGTCCGAATGCATGGAGGACCCGATAGGCGCAAAGCTGTGCGAGATCTGCTTGGTCGGGACAGAACTACTAGAGAAGGAACCCGATTCAATACCGAAGAGCTTGGTGATGGCGAGTTCTTCGACAGTGAAACACGGGCAAGCATGAGGGACGGTGGCATCGAGATTAACAATATCTCACATGTCTATCTACTAGATTGTGGTTGTGTTTCCAGTTTCAAGAATGTAGTAGCCTCCTGTGATATATGTGGCAGAAGAGCGGTATGTAAGGATTGCGTGGAAATATGCTCTGAATGCAACCTTCGCTGTTGCCGATACTGTATCCAGATACACCAGATTGACGGACATAAGGTTGCGCTCTGCGAAGAGTGTAACTCATTACAAAAGAGATCAGAAAGAATCCAGAAGGTAGCTTGTGGAATACTCAACTTCTTTACAAAGAGGGAGGGATGATATTGCGTTATCCGCCGCATTCTCAGAATGATTCAGGGCATGGAAACAGGATATTCGGGCCGTCCGGTATCCAGAAACCCATGCTATTGCTCTCCGAGATTGATGATGAGGCTTTGTTCGAGCTTCAAATGTCCAGTTTGATGTATGGACCAGATCCGGTTGTAGACCAGATCATTGATGAGCAGCTAATGGTAAGACAGCTTATCGACGAGGTCGCTGAATATCCATTTATCACACCGCCGGAAGAGGAGATATTCGGGCCCATAAATATCGGGTACTGCCTTGAAACTGGAGCTCCTGTGGGGATTTTTCCAACAGATGTTCATTTTCTATGTGTTGGTAGGTCAGGTTGTGGAAAATCAACTCTTTTCAGAAATCTCATACGGCAGCATGTCAAGAAAAAAACTGCCGTATTGATCATAGATTTTGAAAATGAGTACTCTGATGCTCTGGATGATGAAAACATCCAAACCTTTGGGACAGAAGAGATTAAATGGAACCCTCTTGAGGTTCCCGGGGGAATGAATCCAATCCTCTATAGGCAAATGGTCTCATCTGTCACCGCTGATGTCTGTGGGCTATTAATTGCCAGTAAAAGTTATCTCACACATGCTATAGATCAGCTCTACCGTCTCTATGGCGTCTATGATGGAAGTGATACTTACCCATCTATGTATGATTTAGCAGATTATCTGAGGGCTGCTTTGCGCCGCCTTAAATCCAACACAAGAACATACACTTACACAGAAGTCTGTTTGAATCGAGTAGAAGGATTTATAGACGCCATACCAGACATACTAGACTGTTCCACGGGGATGCCTTTGGACCTTCTGACCCAGGGAAACGTCATCCTTGAGCTTCATGGCATTGATCCGGAATATCAGTCTTTGCTTGTCTGCCTGATGCTAACGTGGATCTGCTGCCATAGGATAGCCAACGGGATGAGAAACAATCCACAGCATGATCTGGCGGTATTCATTGACGAGGCTGCAAACCTGTGGAGTTCACATCTTGAGCGTCGCCCATATCAGGGAATACCCACTATTTCAGATCTTGCCAGTCGTGTTCGTAAATATAACCTCAAATTTTTCGTAGCGTCACAACAACCAACAAAACTTGCCAGTTCCATAAAGGCCAACAGCTATGTAAAATGTATGTTTGCTCTTGGTGACGGGGCTGATATCATGGACATGGGATCTGCCATGTTTCTGCTCCAAGAGCAGACTTACTATTCGCGAATGTTAGAAATTGGTCAGTCAATCGTGAAATTTGCTGGAAGATGGACTGAGCCTTTCGTTATGGGTGTTGAATACGATCGCTAGAAGGGAGGTATATGTTCTGAATAGCTCGGATAGACCTGACGCCAGGCAGATAATGGATATTGCCAGAGGGCATGTCAAGCCGAGGGTTCCTCTGGCTGATGTTATAAAGTCGAAGAGACCTCCAGAACAACCTCAGGCCACAGCGAAGATTCCAGAGAACGTGATAAAGCTTGTAATGCTCGTTATAGTGGCAGCTTTCAAGCCAGTCACAGAGTACTACCAGCTTTTACGCTTTACGCGCCGTAAAGGGGACGAAGCCAAGAACGCGGCATTGAAGCTCAAGCTTCTCGTTAGCCACGAGTGGCACTCTGGACAACGAGGTGGAAAAACAGTGCTTCTGGAGCCCACTAAAGCTGCTTTTGAGATGTTTAATCTTACTCCAATCTATGAGGGTCCCAGATTCATGCACAGGTTTCTTCAGGAGAATGTGCGACTGGAGGGCACTGCCCGGGGTTATACCGTCCATTTGGAGAAAAGTATCAATAGAAAGCGGCTCGATGCCGTTCTGGAGCGACATGGGAGAATGATTTTTGTGGAGTGTGCTACGACAAACAAGCATGAATGCACAAATATCCGCAAAGATTTGAGGGCAGGAGTAGATCGTATAGTTATCATAGGGCTAGACAAAAAAATAGTCGCTTCCGTGAAGAAAAAAATCGGCAAGGAGTTCAGCAAAGACATACTGACTCATGTAAGAGTCTGTACCTTCGCTGAATTCATCTCTGAATTAACCACATGATCTCACACCTTTGAGGAGGAAAAATAATGGGTATTGGAAGGAACGAGGAAATTGAGGACGAAGAAATCTATGAGGACGAAGACGATGAGCCGGAATTGCCGGAAGGCGAAAATGACTCAGAGACTGATGAGGACTCGGAAGAAGTAGACTCAGAAGATGATTCTGAGGATGCCGAAAATGGCGAAGACTCAGACGAAGGAGGGGATGATGAGGTCGATGATGCGGACGAGGTACTTGATGACGAGAACGGCTCAAATCGTAGCATAATTGACATTATTCTCGACTGGCTGTTCGGGAGCATAGAGTCGGAAGATGCTGATGATGAGCTTCAGGATGACGAGATAATAGAAGACGATTATGAATCAGGATGAAATTATTTGATTACGACTCTATGTGCTAATTCTATTGACGGTCAGTAAGACCTTTAAGAAAGGGGTGTTAGTTCATGGAATTGAATCCATGGAAGGTAGGAAAATTGATGCGCTTTAGTCCACCAAACAGTGGAGAAGTGACGCCGAATGTTTTAGAGTTTGCCGATACGCCTGGGGATAACCAAAATCCTGCGGCAAGGAACAGCGTTGGCAGCTACAATACTCACGATCCCTATTCTATGGGCTATGGTCTGGTCGGCTCCCAAGGTAGGTATGCATCCCCTTCAAGCCATTATCTCGTTCCTGATGAGCAAACCATCCCGGTTGAAAGCCGTGGCTCTGCAGAACCACGTGATGGTTTTGATGGACGGTCTGTGTTTGATCTCCCTCGAGATGCGGCTGTGCGGGACGTCGGAGATCGGAGTTCAGGTTCCCTTGAAGAGGTGGAACGAGCCATAGCCGAAATAAATGGCTCTGCCGGGGCGGAAGACAAGTCCCGTGAAGATCTGATTCTGGAGGATGACGCCAGGATATGGGATAGATATGAAGTTGGCCCTGATCAGCAAGGGGATGCCAATCTCCCGGAAGCCTCAGACCAATACGGTATTCCTTACGAAGACATCTCGCTTTTGTATCATCCGCAAGCTGACATCATATCTGGCTCAGATGGTTCAGGAAATTACATTGGCGCTATAGATAGCCTGGATCCTGATCTGGAAAGTATCATTGGCGAATTCGATAACGTGGACACGGATCTTGATGATACTCTTTTGGAGATTTTGCAGGAGGATGAGATGGGTGCTATAGTCGATCCCTTTGACCCATATCTTCCTGAAGTTCCCCCCGAGAACGATGCTGACCTGGAAGAAGACGAGCTAGACCCGTATGCAGAGGTTTTTGATCTACTGGAAATCTGATATCTGAAAGAGGTGATTCTTATGTCGTTGCGCTATGGTAGGCTGTTTGTCCTGCTTGTTCTGGTCGTGTGTATTGTGATCGTCCTGATAATTCGTGCTCACACAGACGCTATTCGAGACTCCTGGGACACCTTCTTTGCCGATTTAGCTGGACTCCTGGACAACTATGCGGTGCAGGTTTTCTTTGCTCTGGCGCTCATTATTGGATCCGGTATCGTTTCCTTGTGGCTATTATCACGCATGATCAGATGGTTTAAGGGTGATTAGGCGCATTTTTCAGTGTTGCCGGACCCCAGTATACACGTAGTCCGACTCTTGTTTCCCTACGCGGTTGGGCTATTCCTGTGGGGCTAACTTCGCTGCAAACGCTGCCATGAGCCATAACTCTTCATTCTGGAGATTTACGTGTTCAGCTCATCATACAGATCCGATGGGTGGCTGCCAGGTGTACCTGACGCTGCCCATCATCACATGAAAGGAGCCTAACATGCGGAACCAGATGTCTATCACTATCTTTTTGCTGGCGATCCTGATTGCCGCCTGCACAAGCAACGCGCCCCAGGACACATTGCCAAAATCCAGGGTCGTCGTCTGCCTATTAGATTTTACCGGCTCGTTCGAGTACCTGGGAGAATCTGTTGATAAGCTCGCAAGTTCAGTAGATGAGCTAAGCCCTGGCGATGAGTTCGTTGCCTGCACCATAGATGGAAGCAATTCTGGACAACGCATCCTGCAGGTCAAACTCCCACGAAGTACCCGCGCCATCGACCACAACAATCAGCGTCGCATTCACACGATGAAACTAAAGCTGAAGCAGTTACTGAGTAGCATCAACACCAGACAGGAGAGCCGGAGCACTGACTTGCTGGGGCCTATATACGCTGCCTCACGGCTCTTTGGGAAAGCATCTGATAAGCAGAAGTTCCTGCTGCTCTTCACAGATCTGGAAGATAACGTAGGCCAGACCATCCCCCGTGATGGCCTGGACCTTCGGGACGTAAAAGTCATAGCTTTCTTCATGTCACCAAAGAGCATCCAGGAAGACATCCGCACCAGGAGCATGTGGACCGCGTTCTTCCAGGAAGCAGGCGCAGGCTTCGAGATGTTTAATGTTATTGAGAGCCGCAGCCAGTCCCAGATTCTGGTACCAGGGGGTGCTAGCCAATGATACCCGCCCTGATAGTTATCGTTAGTCTTGTATTCCTCAGTGTCCTGCATCGCCCACTAATCCAGCTATCAAACAGCGCGGTGCAGATTGCCTACACTGCATCCGAACAGATAGAAGAGGGACTGCGTTCGGTTACTCAAGCTTTTCGCAGCTGGTGGGGACGAAGCTTCGCCAGGGCCTTCACACTCCGGGCGTTTCTTGGCGGGATCATCCTGTGCGGTTTTATGCTGGCATTCGTCCTGGCGGATTACACGCTGCTTGTGATGGCCATCGCTTCCCTGTTCCCGCTGGAGACGACAAAGACCAGGATTTTCGGGCTGACACTGCTACCGGCGGATCAGATGGCAATAGCGATAGTGGCAGGAGAACTGCTGTTTGGCTTTCTCATATTCGAGATACTGGAAATCACACACTTTATACCGTTGGACCAGGGATGGACTAAGCGACAGCGAATCATCATAGTTGCGCTTCTTGCGGCTATCCTGCTTGGTCTCGCTTGTATAACGTCGGGTATGGCTGCATGGAGAACACGCCAGATGCAGCAAATGGCTATAGTGGAATCGGCAGCCATATCTTCAGACGCATACGATATTTCCGCCGACTCATCGTTTCTGGACGCAACTAACCTGCCAGGATCCACAACCCCAGCTGCTTCTGATGTGAAGCCATCTTTCTTGGATAATCTGCCAACACCAGCAGCTGCAGCTGTTGGTTTCATCGTGCCTGTGGCAACTGCTCTGGCAGGCGTCGGCATCTATTGGCTCCTGCTGGGTTTGTGCGGGATACTTTCAGCCGTTTTCGTGCTGATGCCTATGCTGCTCATCAGCTGGGTAGCCGGTGTCGTCACCAGGATAGTCCAGAGTTTATACATGGTACTTGCCTGTCTGCTTCGATTGCTGGCCATCCCGGTACGCATTGGGACGCATCGGCTGTCATTTCAGGAGAAGATTGATGATGACAGTATACTCCCCCTGGGGACCAGTGGGATTGACCAAGAGCAGAAAAATGCCCGGCCATCTTCGACGGATGCACAGGGAACTGATGACGGGCGTACTGACTCTGAGGATAGTTCCAGCACCTCTCGTGGTGACACTGTTAACCGCGTGGAGGAAACAGCAACCTACACCCGAGACCTGGAGGAGGAAGTTGCGGAATACCGAAGCCGCGACAGTCGTCGTGCGCATAACAACACCATGAACCCCCTGGGGATGGATACATTTAACCCAGAGTCATGGAATACAGAGGATGATCAATCATGAGCCAGTTCAGTATCGTCCAGGCCATCGCACTCACCAGAGCGTCATTTGATAAGCTTTTGGATAATCTGGGTCTTAGTATCCCAATACCATCACTAACCAGGGAGTGCATCTCCCTGCCAGCCCTCCAGGATCAGCTGCGTCATTCTGCTATTTGTGCCCACACCAGTTCACTCACACGCTACCATTCACACCTGGAGCAGCATCAGATGAATCTGACGCAGACACAGCGCATGGAGGCGCTATCCGCTGCTGAGACCTTGGCCCGGGCAGATGCCACTCTGGAAGCTCTACGTGCGGATCCCAGCATTTCTATGGTCGCCCAGCATTTGGAATATGATGAGTTGCAGCCCTCGGTTGATAGCTTAATGAAGGCTCGCAAGGATTACCTTAACGGGGAGCATTCATCTGCGCTCCAGAAGGCAAACAGTTCCACACGTAAAATCACCACCACTCTTCACAGCGCCTACAACCGCCTTGCTGAAGCTCACAGAACAGTTCTTTCAGAGAGCGTTTCTGAATCGCTATCTGACATGGGATATACGATTGATATGGCTGCCGAAGGAAATCGCCTCGCCTGCTGGGGACACAAGTGGGGCAACGGGATGTTCGGGCATGGTCTGTTGTCAGAGACAAGCATCGCGGTGGTAATCCAGGAAGATGGACGGCTTGCCATGGACATGTCCGGCTTCCAGGGCGGAGAGTGCGAGATGGAGATGCACAGGCTCTTTGAAGGACTTCGCAAGCGCGGTATCCAGGTAAAGCGCGAGGAAGTCGTCCCACATCTGCGGAAAGAGGGTGGGCAGCTGATCTCCTCAGCTAATGGACGGAATGCACAGGGCCTTTTGCAGGCGGATACCCGTTCAGCGTCCCGGATATCTCGTCCTGTTAACATCAGGAACAGTAAGCGCCGTATAGACCAGCAGGATAATGACAGCCGATACAGAGCTGCCGCAGCATGGCTGTGGATGCAGCAGAAAGGATAGAAAATGCGTGCAGACAAAAAGACAGTAAGTGATACAGGCAACTTGCCAGGCTATCTTCAGAAGATGGATGAGAGCTTCCAGACAAAGAAGCGGGGGTTCATCCTGACATTTAACATTTACGATTACGTTTGTATGCCGGGGACCCCGCCGTGCCGCCTTCGTTTCTTTTTGGCTAACTATCTTCAACAGCAGGGGTATGAACTGATAGTATTCTTCTCCCGGTCTACGGGATACGAACTCTACGATGATTATTCAGACGAGGAGCGCTCACGGTCTATGGAGCGTCAGTTTGAGCGCTACAGTGGACTTCGGATAAGGGATTCTGTCATGCAGCGGATGAGCAGACGGACATCTGGAGAGCGCACCCAGCCTGCCGCAGACACTGTTACCGACCTACGGGAGGTACTACCCGGGCTGACTCGTCTGCTCCGCCAGGACAACCTGAAAGCCGCTCTCATAGTGGAATATGCCCATCATCTGGCTCCCGCAACTCAGGGGATGGCTGCCTTTTCATCCCCTGAACAAGTCTTCGCTGTTGAGACATTCCACAGTTGGGGGGTAGATGACCGCATCAGGGCCACCGAAAATCGTGTCATCCTGTTCGCACTGGAGGGTCACATCCATGAGCTACTGGTAAACACAAACAGCGGCTACGAGCAGCTTACTGTGGGTCTGCCAGATGAAACTGAGCGACGTCGGTTCATCCAGCAGTGCCTGGATATCCGCAAGCGGGGTAACTCCGAGTTCGGAAAGCTGGCATCTGATGTGACACCTGAGTTAGCTGCCCGGCAGACCAGTGGGCTGCGCTATGTGGATCTGGAAAGCCTGTTCCGTACTGCTGGCGCTCGTGAGTCAGCCGTGACCAGGGAGAACATCCGACGCTCCAAAGCTCAGGCCATTCGCCAGATGGCCGGAGATCTGCTGGAGGTGCTTGAACCCACATGCGGATTTTCCCACGTGGCAGGCCTTTCCCACGCTGTGAGATATCTCACTGAGCTTAATGAAAGGCTTCGCGCAGGATGCACCGCAGTTCCACGCGCGTTGCTGTTTGACGGTGTTCCTGGTGTTGGCAAGAGCTTTCTTGTCAGGGCTTGGGCTTATGAATTGGGATATAACTGCGTGGCCATGCGCAATGTCCGATCCCAATGGGTTGGTGAAAGTGAACGGAACCTGGAACGCGTCTTTAATTACCTTGAGTCGAATCAGCCGTGCCTTTGCTTCATAGACGAGATCGACCAGGCACTGGGACGGCGTGGCCAGGGCGGTGACAGCGGCACTTCAGAGAGGATGCTGGCACGCATATGGGAGTTCATGGCTCTTGAGGAACACCGTGGTAAGATTATCTGGGTTGGCGCCAGCAACAGGCCTGACATGCTCGATCCTGCCACCATAGATCGGTTCGGCATCGCGATCCCTTTCCTGCATCCTACACCAGGCGAGATCCCGCAGTTGCTTCCCGTGCTGGCAAGGCAGCTGGGGCACGAATTCGCCGAAGACGTGCAGTTTGATGAGATAGCATCTCTTTCGTGTATGGAGAGCATAACCTCCAGGGCACTGCTGGACGTAATCTCAATGGCAGCTCTTCAGCAGGATGCAGGAGAGAACGGCTCCAGGATCGACATGCAGCATTTTCTCGTCTCCGCCAGGGCGTACCGTCCGAACTACAACCCGCTTCAGCATGCGTATATTGCACTGATGGCTATTCGCATGACCAGCTTCACACACCTGCTGCCGTGGATGGGATATGATGGTAAGTTGGAGGATGCCCAGATCCCCCGCTACCTGTCAGATATAGTGGACGAGGCAACCGGTGAGGTGGACGAAGAGAAGCTCAATTCCGAGCTTGCTGAGCTTGCCGCCGGTCTTCAGCGCGAGAATCTCACGCGTCTTTTTTAGTCACTGACAGCTCTCTGACTTGCATCTTCAGTTCCGCAAAGACCGATTCTTCCTTCAATTAACGCTTCATCAACTGCACAATATGTTGTGGGATATATATCCCTATTCCCACAACATATTTCATACAGCAGAGAAGAGGTGATTGATATGAATATAAGTTTCGATAAACATCTTATTGTTAAGTTTCTCAAGTTTCTGGGACACTTTGCAGCTGGCGGCGTCACTGAGGTTCGGATCCTTCCCAAAGATCGCTATATTACCATTGGCAACCGTCGAATATACGTGGGTAATGTGGCCTCCGGCTACTACAACGACTATGAAAAGCTTGCCAGGGATATTGAGCCCTTTGACGGGAAGGCGAATATTTATGTGACTATCAACCCCTGCATACGCGACCTGCTTGCCCGGGCAGCTAACAGGCTGCAATTCGGCGCAACGGTAACCACGAGTGATGATGAGATTCTCTGTGATATAGTGTTTCCGATAGATATCGACCCGGCAAGGCCGGCAGGCATCAGCAGCTCCCAAGAGGAGCTTGAGCTTGCTCTTGCCAAACTTGACGAGGTCGCTGATTTTCTCTCGCCCTGGGCTACAGTAGTGAAGGGCATGAGCGGTAACGGCGGTCATGGACTGATCCGATTGCTGGGCTACCCTAACAGCGAAGAGACGCGGAGAGCAAAGGAAAGGCTCACTCGGTTCCTCTCAGAGAGGTTCAGTGATGCAAGGGTCAGTGTGGACAACACAGTATTCAACATGAGCCGTATCTGGAAACTGTATGGCACAATGTCTTGTAAAGGCGATAGCATCCCTGACAGACCACACCGGCGATCCTACCTTGAGATTGCCCCTGTGGAACCTGTTGACTTGTATGCACATCTGGATGAGATGATTCCGCCAGGTTATGGCACCTATAAAGATACTGCAACCTTCTCTGATGGTGACTACCCGCTTCTTGATGTCCAAGCGTATCTGAACGCATGGGGAGGTAAGTGGCGAATGAGAGTTAAGGGCGGTGTAAAGTGGTTTCAGTTTATAACCTGTCCGCTTCATACAGACTATGACGATCATGAATGGGAATGCGGTATCTGTCAGTTTGATAGTGGTAGGCTTGGAGCTAAGTGCATGCACGATCCAGCGTATGGATGGCAGGATTTTAAGGCTGTGCTTGGTGATCCGCGGGGATTTTATGCTAACTGATCATAACCAGGAATACAATCCCAAGATTAAGTTTGGAGGTATCAAATGTCAAAGATCGAATGGACTGAAAAAACATGGAATTGCATTACAGGATGTGACAGATTCAGCGCAGGTTGCATACATTGCTATGCAGCGTTAATGTCACGCCGCCTTAAAGCCATGGGACAGGAGAAATATGCCAATGGATTCGAACTTACTACTCATGAGGACCAGATCGAGAAGCCGCTTGAGTGGAAGAAGACCAAACGCATATTCGTGAACTCCATGTCCGATACATTCCACGAGGATGTGCCGGAAGAGTTCATCTACCGCATCTTTGATACCATGAACCGTGCTGACTGGCATCAGTTCCAGGTGCTCACAAAACGCTCCGAGAGATTGCTGGCACTGGATTCGGATCTGAATTGGGAAGAGAACATCTGGATGGGTGTTACTGTTGAGCGTGCTAATTACATTGACCGTATTGACCATCTGCGTGCCACAGGAGCGCATACAAAATTTCTTTCACTTGAGCCGCTTCTTGGCCCCATGCCTGATCTTAATCTCGATGGTATTGATTGGGTAATCGTGGGTGGTGAATCTGGTCCGGGAGCGCGGTCTATGCGTGAGGAATGGGCACTGGCGATCCGAGATCAATGTATGGATAAAGGTGTTGCGTTCTTCTTCAAGCAATGGGGTGGTTTCAATAAGAAGAAAAACGGCAGACTGCTAGAGGGCAGGACGTGGGATGAGTATCCTGGCCAGCTCAGCAGCGACATCAGTGGTGATGCTTATGAGTATATAAATTGCCTCACGTCCGAGGAGAAGTCAATGCTCCTGAAGGGGGTTCCTCAAGATCAATTATCTCAAATGCTTCGGAATGCCAATCTACTATAGCACAAATACCAATGAGGGATTTCTATAGTGATACTTCCAGCAACTAACCAGTACATGGAGGACATCATGAACGACCAGATAGTAGTTGACGACATTGAAGAAATCAGGTATGATTCTGATGGACCGGAGGACGGAAACAGATCAGCATTTGAGAGACTGCTGACAGTCCAGGATATAACGAGCCTTCTCGGATTGAAGAAGTCATACGTTTACTATCTGACGCACAGAAAGCTTGTCCCGCACCTGAAAATCTGCGGCCAGATTCGCTTTCGGCTATCAGATGTAAATGAATGGCTGAGATCGAAGGAGGTTCAAGTTGTCAGTAAGGAAGAGGCAATTTAAGAAAAAGGTTAGATGGTTTGTCGATATTGCGATGCCTGACGGTAGTAGGTACCGTGAGATGGTCGGCACTAAGAAGCAGGCGGAGGAGGTACATAAGAAGATCGAGTCCGATATCATCTCAGGCAGATGGGCGCTTGGGAAGCCTAAAGATATCAAGTTCAGCAAGTTGCTGGAAAGGTACATGAAAGATATCATGATTCACAAAGCCCGGAGCACAAGAGTAATAGATACGTATAGGATTAAGAAACATCTCAAACCGTATTTTGAGAAAATCATGGTAAGACACATCACAGTCCAGATGGTGGACAGCTATAAGGCCAAGAGGAAGAAGGCCGGCGCAGCTCCAGCTACTATCAACAATGAGCTTGCTAACCTGTCACATATCCTGACAACAGCAATGCGCTGGCAGTATATCGACAGGAACGTTGTTTCAAGCGTTGATAAGGTGAAACTCGCTATGAAGACGCCGAGGTTTCTGACACAGGAAGAGATTGGCAGGCTGATAGAGGCTGCGGAGGGATCGCATATACACCCCATCATTGTTACAGCCATCCACACAGGTATGCGCAAATCAGAGATGCTTAACCTTCAGTATTCCGATATTGACTTTGACAACGGAAAGATCGCTGTCCAGTCAAAGCCAGACTGGCATACGAAGAACTACAAGCCACGGGTTCTAAAGTTGACCCCTGTGCTTGACAGGACTTTGAGGCTTCACAGACAGGTACAGAAATCGCAAGGCTATTTGAGCGACTATGTGTTTACCTATGAAGGCAAGCGGATTATCTGGGGTGTGGATATCGGCTTGAAGACAATAACGGAGAAGGCGGGGCTTAAAGGCGTCACTCTCCATGCATTGAGACATACTTTCGCATCCCAGATGGTCATGGCTGGTGTCCCATTAAGAGTTGTTCAGGAACTCATGGGACACCAGAGCTATCAGACCACGCTTCAGTATGCTCACCTGCAGAAAGATCATGCGATGAACCACATGCTTATGCTGCCTTTTGCGAATGTTTGAGAATAGTTCGGGATTCTCTACGGCACGTGTACGGCACGCGGCGCTGATTTTCTTTGACATCCAGTTAGTTGATAGCGATTGCGACTCTCCCGTAAACCCGCATGAATAAAGGGATGGCGAGGGAAGGTGGGAGTCGAACCCACCAGGGATGGTAACCACCCCAGACTGGATTTGAAGTCCAGCAGGGCCACCGGACCCTATCTTCCCTCATAAAGTGCTTGCTGCTGCGGTTTTACGAGATTCCATGACCGCCAAGAGACACCCAAGAATGGGCTCATGGGGCATATATGGCGCGCGGGCTTCTCTCAACCATTGGCAAACAGCAGCTTCATGACCTGTTGGTTGATATGAGCTTCCGACAAGTGAGCGTAATGCAAAGTAGTCTCAAAACTTTGATGTCCCATGAGTTCTTGTACGTCTCTCAATGGAACGCCAGAGATAACTGGGATGCGAACGTATGCCTGTATGGAGCGCAACTACTACGAGCGCATAAAGATGCGAGTCTTTGACTGCTTCCAGCAGCTTGCCAGTTTCATCCTGTTCCAGAAATGGTACCAGAAAAAATTACTCGTGTCAAGTGCCTAAAAGACGATCCAAGCATAAACTTTTCGTTCCTCGGTGCCGTTTCTCGCAAAATGCGTGTCGCTTTATATGCTTCCCCCCTAACCCCTTTTTCTAAGTCTTGAAAGGGGGCAGTTATGAAGAGACGAAGATTCACATCAGAATTTAAGCTACAGTGCGTTCTTGATATGTTGAGTGGAAGAAAAAATACAGTTCAGATATGCCGTGAGCATAACCTGAGCGAATCGTCACTCAGTCGTTGGCGTAACCAGTTTGTGGAAAGAGCGTCGAAGATATTTGATAACGGGTCATCTTCTGAGAGCGCAGAATCACAGAGAATGTCCGATCTAGAACGACTGGTTGGGAAGTTGACTCTGGAGTTAGAAGCCTCAAAAAAACTCTTGAGCTATTTCCACTCAAGATGAAAGACATGGATTTGCAGGTACGCAAACATCGTCGTAAGGCGAGAACAACTCAAAGTGATGGTACACCTGGGGATCCAAATCTGCTGAAGGGTCTGGACATAGAATACCCAGATCATGTATGGTGTGGAGACATCACTTATATAGGCTTGATGAATGGCTCTGTGGCTTACCTGGCCATTATACTGGACATTTACACCAGGATGATCCGGGGGTGGTCATTGCGGCTTGACATGTCAGAAATTTTGACGCAAGAGTCTCTGGCAAAGGCTTTAAGCACAGGTCATGTTCCTGAGATCCACCACTCGGATCATGGTTCTCAATATACTGCTAATGGATACTGCAAAGCAGTAGCGTCCCTTGATGCTCAGATAAGCATGGCAGCTAAAGGCAAAGCGTGGGAGAATCCTTTTGCTGAGAGCGTTATTGGCCAT
>SDBU01003668.1_pt1 | contig 19393 bp, 19 predicted proteins | sample 2277071 | NCBI WGS metagenome assembly SDBU01 (sample SAMN10397929, study PRJNA504765) | marine sediment metagenome | isolation source: marine sediment core GS08_GC12, 126 cmbsf | place: Arctic Ocean: Gakkel Ridge, Loki's castle | collected 2008 | reverse complement strand
CTTTCTCATCTTTGGATTCGATGACATACAGTTTCCGGATCGCTCCTCCAGGACGGACAACCTCCTTATCAAAGCGCATACCTATTTTCAGCGCTGCTCGCTCTGATGCTTCGTTCTCTGGCTCAATCAAGGCGATCAACCTCTCTATCCCCATTCGCTCAAACACATAATGCGTCAATGCTTGCCCAATCTCCGTCGCAAACCCCTTTCCCCACGCGGACAAAGCCAGAATGTAGTTCAATTCGATCTCTGCTCTGCCTTCTACTTCCTTCTCAAGCAGCCCACAATGCCCGACAACTTGACCTGTTTCCTTCTCAATTACTGGCCACAGATCATACTGCTCAGCATAGGGGTCTTGGGCCGTTTCCTCAAACGCAGTTTGAAGCCAATCTCTTTCGCGAGGGCCGCCCAGGTAGCGGGTTACTTCTGGGTCCGCCCAAAGATCGACAAGAGCTGTGACATCAGAGGCTCGTTGTCTCCGTAGTAACAATCGCTCAGTTTCGAGAATGATGAATGATTTATTAATGTCGCTAATTGTCTGCCTCCCATGATCGGGTGTTGGGTCGTGAACCGCCCTTCCCCTCTGGGTTGGCCGGGTGCGTGATCTACGATCACGTTGGAGCCCGGCCAGCTATGTCTGTCAATGTCCAGGCGCAACCTGAGCACTGCTCAGGCTGAATTCTGCGCCCCAACGGCAATCAATTCTCTTCCGGCACCAGGATCTCGCCCTGCATCACCTCGGCCGCATAGCCCCCTACCTTCACCGTTTCGATGTCGTCCCGTGAACCAACGACCTCGACGTAAGCTTCTCCGGGGCGACTCATCCAGTGCCCCTGTTGGGCGACAAATTTGGGCTGGTCCAACAATCCCTGGTTCCAGACGTATGCCGCCATGCCACCCGTGGCAGAGCCTGTGAATGGATCCTCTGGAGTGTCCGGTGGCAGCCCAAAATGGCGCGCGAAGGTATCCCCACCCTCGTTGACCCCGCTCAGCACGAATAGATGGGGGCTGAAGAAATCCCCTGCCTTCAGGGCCGCCTTATAACGCGGTATGTCCGGTTGGGCCCGTTTCAGACTCTCGAACGAGTTGAGTGGGATCATGAGCTGCGGGGTGCCCGTGCTCACGGTCATGATGGGAGCGTTGGCCAATGCGTCCGCTTCATCCAGGTTAAATATGGGAAGGATTTCTTTTGGGTCGTAGGTTCTTAGAAACTTGGGCTTGAGCTGCGACATGGTGATGAGCGGTTGTCCAGAATCAGCGCCCGCTATTTCTACCGGAATGACCCCCGCTTCCAGTTGAAGCTGGATCGTGAAGCTGGGACCAGGAACAGGCAGGCGACCGCTCACGATCAGGGCGTGGATAGTGGCGATCGTAGGGTGACCTGCCAACGGGATTTCAACCACCGGAGTGAAGTAGCGTGCGCGTACATCTGCCACCTCCGAAGCCATCACAAATGCGGTTTCCGATAAGTTCATCTCCAGGGCGATGGATTGCATCGCTGCTTCGGTTAGATCATCAGCCTCAAATACGACGGCGCAGGGGTTGCCCCCATAGGGTGCTCTTGTAAATGCATCGACCTGCATCATTGGTTTTTTCATGATTGTTTAATCCTCCGATGACCATGCCATTTCACTGTAGTTAATGTGGAATCTTCCTCTTTGCAGCATTTCGCTCGATTCGAGCTGTTTTCAAGGCAGAAATGAATGCAATTTTACACACTTGTACATGGAATCAGGCCAGATCCGCCCCAATCCGTATCACTTCACCCACCAAAAAGTCAAAATCTTCCCGGCGGCTGCGATGGTTGGTGTGCCCTACTCTCAGAACGAATTTGCCATTGATCGTGGTCCCTGAGGGCACAGCGATCCCCTGCTCCTGCAGCTCAACCAGGATTTCCTTATTGAGTGTGTCGAGCGCTCCATCATCCATGTCGGATTTAACATACCGAAAGCAAACGATATTCAATTCAACCGGCGCTGATAATTCCAACTCCGGTCTGGCTTCGATCAACTCCCCAAGATAACGAGCCTGGTCAATGTTCTGCTGGATCAAGCGACTATATTTGAGGCTTCCATGCTCCTTGAGCGACATCCAGGCTTTGAGCGCTCGGAATCCACGAGAAAGATGGAAGTCATAATCTGTGAGCCAGGGTAGATCGCCGCCAGTCAATCCGCGCCCCTCAATCTCGCGCTCGAGGTATTCTGGCGTGAGGGTAAAGGTCTTGCGGTGCTCCTCGGCATGTCGAACCAGCACACACCCAATTTCGAAGGGCATGTACATCCACTTGTGCAGATCGAAAGCGAGCGAATCAGCCCGCTCCATTCCGGCAACCAGATCTCGCACGCCAGGCGCAATCGCCGCCCACGCGCCAAAGGCTCCGTCCACATGAAACCACATATCTTCGGCCCGGCAGATATCGGCCAATGCTTCGAGGTCGTCCGTCGCACCCGTGTTGACCGTCCCCGCCGCGCCGACAATACAAAAGGGACGAAGACCCGCCTCTCGATCCTGAGCGATTGTCGCTTGGAGTTCCTGAAGGTTTATTCGGAACCGCTCGTCCACGGGGATGTGGCGGAGTGCGTCGCTGCCCAAGCCCAGCAGCTCAACAGACTTTTGAATGGAACTGTGGATTTCCTGGGAGGCGTATAGCACCATCTTCCCGCGTACATCCTGAAGACCGTTCGTTCGAACATCAAAACCAGCTTTGACGTTGCGGGCAACCGCCAGGCCGATCAAATTGGCGACCGAGCAGCCGCTGGTCAGCAGCCCGCTGGCCGAAGCTGGGTAGCCCAACATCTGTTTAAACCAGTTGATTACCTGGGTCTCGACGTGGATGGCGCTGTGATGGTCGAAATCGCCCGAGTTGGTGTTCATAGTCGCACCCAACATATCAGCATAAGAGCCCAGGACCGTACCGGTGCCGAAGACCCAACCCCAGAAGCGAGGGTGGTTGTTGCCGAGAGGGTACGGCAGCACATTCTCGAGGAATTCCTCGTAAATCTCCTCCGCTGGTTGCGGATTTTGTGGGACAGGCGTCTTGAAATGCTCCTTGACCTGATCTGGTGCGTGCTTCCAGGACGGTCGTTCCCGGAGGGTTTGGACATAGTCCAGCATGTCGTCCACCATCCGGTGACCGAGAGCGCGCATGGACTCCCAGTCCTGGGGGTCGAGTGTTTCTTCGGAGGTTGTTTTCACATCTGGTGTCATGTCCACGTCCTGGTTTTTTTGTTTTTTCAATGGTGCTCAAATTTATGGAACAGGGAACGGGGAGCAGGGATCGGCGGACAGAGACTGGAGACTGGAGATTAGAGACTGGTCACGTGCTTAAACTCACATTGTCCCACCGCTTATTCGGCTGATGCAACTTAGCATAAATAGCAGGCCGGGCTCCCACGCCCGGCGGATCAGCTATGATCCTCCAACCACTCCAACCCTGCCCGCGTTGATACTTCGCGGTCAATTATGAGGCGATCTGTCTCGAGAAAGCCCAGAAAACGTTTGAAGCAGCGGAGCAGTTCTGCTTTCATCCGTTTCGATGGGACGACCCCATCCTCCCACCACCAGTTCTTGATGATCAACCGTCCGCTCTGCTTGTCTCGTCCCGGCTCAAAACGGGCGACGAAGCGTTCACCATACAGAATGGGCAGCACATAGTAACCGTATTGGCGTTCGGCGGCCGGCTTGTACACCTCCCATATATAGTAGAAATCGAACAAGGCTTTCACCAAACGCCTGTCCCAGAGCAGATTGTCCAGTGGAGCCAATATGATCGCTCTCGGCGTTCTGCTGCCGGATCGGATGATCCCTTCCAGCGTGCCCCTGTCCTCGCTCCTCGTGTAGAGCGGCGCGTTTATCCCTTCTACGTCAAGCTCCAGGAGCAATCCCTTTTCGAGCAACCGTTCAAATGCCCCCCTGCGCTCCGCACTCTTCATGCCGTACATCCCAAGCCATGCGTCACTACCCTTGTTCCAAAGCAACCCCACACTCCTAATGCGGCGCAAGAGATACCAATCGTGGTATTGCTCGTCGGTCTCATTCGGGTCGCGCGACGACAACAACGCGGCAGAGATGTGACGGTTGGCGTAGTCATATACCCTGCGGGTGTGGACTTTGTGATGGATGACCAATTCGCCCCATTCGTACATACTCTCCAGCGCAGCACGCGACAGGCGCGTTGGCGCCCACGACCAATCGACGTTCTGATTAAAATCCAGGTCAATAGAAGATAGAGGCCCCCGTTCCTGGATCGACTCGCGCACCTGGGGCAAGATCGATCGGACGGCTTCATAACTTGGATCAGAACCTGTTTCAGAACTGCGTTTGATCGCTTCCCTGCGGCGTTGGAAGTAGGGCCAATGTTCAGTGGGATAAATGGACATGTTCTTGTCCCACCCGTCCACCAATTCGCGGTCCTCATAGAGCAATTCTTTCAGCAGGCTCGGACGAAATTTTGAAACGCGGGCCTGGAGCACCAGTTCGGAGTTGTTGCCAACGATGTTCAGAGGGTCAAATTGGATGCAGCCAACGCGGTGCATGTAATCAAGCAGCGCATCCTTGCCCTCCAGTTGGTGAGGCGGCCAAAGGGCTTGGTGTGCGAGCAAGAAGCGCCGGGCTTGCCGGTTGGTGAGGTTGATGATTTTCATTGAGGCCACCGTTATCGAATGGTGCGGGTGTGGTGATAAAAGTTTATCACTGTCTCTAAGGTCAATGCGTCGATGATCTTATTGATTGCCAGGGGAACTGGGGTCCGGGAGCAGGAATCAGGTTCCCGTATGAAACTGGAGAAAATGGCGCTTTCTTGAAAGCTTCATCAAGTCGATATATAGTATTGCACGTTACGTACTCACAGTAAGGAGGTTCTTCAACGATGACAAATTTCTCGTGGCGTGTTCCAACCCTGGTGGAGTTTGGTGAAGGAATATCCCAGGAGGTTGGAACTGAGGCCGCTAACCTCTTGAAAGACACACAACCCAGAGCCATGATTGTTACTGACCCTGGAATACTTCAAGCTGGTTTGTTGGAGGGGGTCAAATCCTCCCTTTCTGCAGCTGCTGTCCCCTACTTCATCTTTGACCAAGTTGAACCCAACCCAAGGCACACGACCGTCCACCGCGCGGCTGAGGTGTTCAATGAAGAAGGAGCGAACCTCCTGATCGCTGTCGGCGGTGGAAGCGTGATGGATTGCGCCAAGGCCATCGGTGTGGTGGCAAAGTACGGTGGACAAGTCGCCGATTATGATGGAAAGGACACGGTGCCAGGACCCATCCCACCATTGATCGCCATTCCAACCACGTCCGGTACGGGCAGTGAGGTGACGATCTGGGCGGTGATCACTGACGTCGAGGCGCATTACAAAATGTCGATTGGCGATCATAAAATATACCCTGCGGTTGCCCTCGTCGATCCAGAAATGACCTATACACTCCCGCGTGGCCTGACAATCGGAACGGCACTCGACGCGCTGACCCATGCAATCGAGGCATACACCTGCAAATTACCCAACCCATTGAGTGATGCTCTTGCACTCCAAGCGATTAACCTGATTGCGAAACACCTGCCCCTTGCGGCTGAGGATGGTCAAGACAAGGAGGCGCGCAGTGGATTGGCGCTTGGTTCCATGCTCGCAGGGATGGCCTTCTCGAACGCCAGAGTTGCCGCCGTCCACACCCTCGCTGAGACAATGGGCGGGTATTATGATGGACCACACGGGATGCTCTGTGGCCTTTTCCTACCCTTCGTTACCGCCTTCAATACAAACGAAGATCCCGCGCGTCATGCCGATATCGCTCAGGCGATGGGAGCGGAGGCTCGCCCTGAACTAGCAGCTCGAGCAATTTACGACTTTGCGGATTCTCTCGGTGTTCCCAACATATCAGAATATGGCTTGAGCACGGAAAACCTTTCTCAATTGGCTGAAGTTAGCTTCAACAACTCAAGTACCAGTGGAAACAAGCGCGCAATTGGAAAAGACGACTATACAGCGATACTGAAGCAGACTTTGGCATGGGAACGGCCCGCTTAGGCATGTTTCGTTGTGAATCCAGGTAGGTCGGTCATGACCAGCAGAGTGAATGGCAAGACGGCGACCAGCTAGATGGCATTGGTGGAAATCGCTATTCTTAGATAGCTGATATTTACCGACAAATTTGGCGCGTTTTAGGTCAGACTTGGAGTAACTACCATCCTGGTCTCACTTGGGGTAGCTGGCGAAGACCTCCATGGCACCGGAACTATCAAAAGCGACCACATCAAAGGGCACTGCTGAAGCACCTTCCACATCCATCCCGGGGGATCCGGCCGGCATGCCGGCAACGGCCAACCCGAGGATATCCGGGCGTTCTGCCAGGATACGCTCAATTTCCTCTACCGGCACGTGACCTTCGATGACGTAGCCATCCACGATGGCCGTATGGCAGGATAGGAGCTCAGGGGGGACGTCGTAACGGTATTTGATCTCATTCAGATTCTGGAAATCTTCGATCTGGACGGTGAAACCGTTGTCCTCCATGTACTCGATCCAACCAGCGCAGCAACCTCAAGTCGGTGGTCTGAAGATGGTGACGACCGGTTTTACGCCCTGATCCGTCACATCTTCAGTGGGGGTAGATTGGGAGCAAGCGCCCAATAAAACGGCTACCAGCAAGCAAGAAAGCAAAACTCTCTTCATAATGTACCCTCTTCCATACTGACTTTAATTGTCGTAGCATACCATAACGGGATTGGAGGGTATGTCTCCATTCACATGCCTAATACAATTGCTGTTGGAGGACCTACGCCGAATCAAATGTTTCAAGCGCTGCGGGGAGCGCCTGGGTCACCACATGCCCGGCAGCGGGGAGTCCTATCAGAATGGCGCTGATAATTTCTTCTCGTGTCGCGCCCATTTCCTTCAGAGAGGCGACATGAAAGGGGATCCCGCTCACGCGGTTCAGGGAGGCCAATACTGCAAGATACGCTAGCTCACGTGTCTTTTGGTCCAAGGCACTGGCTTTTGCTAGCCCTTGAACCGCCCCACCCCAGGCCTGGGCGAATTCAGGGGCGTTGGTCATGAATGCTTTGAAGGCGTCACTTATCAGATTTGTCTTATCTTCCATCGCTTTTCCCATTAGAAAATATCCTTTTGTGCAACGCTAATCCGAGTTCCTCAGTCATCCTTCTTCTTTGATCTTTTCCGCAACTCCTCTAGCATTCTCTTCGCTTTATCATAAGCTCGTTTCTCGGCTTTATTACTTGGCTCCGTCCATGGCTGTGTGACACGCCAGGTGATCTGGCCACTTAGCGGATCCGCGGGGTAGGCGCCGATGTCATAGAGCGAATACCCCCGGAAGTCGACGGGGGCCTCTTGGTAGCATGCCCAAACCGCCTGGCGAATTACATCAGGGTCACCTTCAAATTGAAGGTCTATCACTTTCAGCTGGTCCCTAAATCGTGCGATAAATTCCATGGGAAGGTTGAAGAGCACGGGATGAGGTGACTTCGACCCAATGATTCGTTTTCTCTCATCAACACCGTTAGCGATGAGATCCTTCATCGCCTGTCCCGTCAAATGGCCCTCTGATTCGGGGCCACCCAACACTAAGTAACGGATGTTGGGGTTGGCAACGATGTTACAGACTATCTTTTCAAAACCGATATTCTCGGTTTGGACCGTGCCTGAGATAGCCGCACCGGATTCGATTCCTGCTCTGACGAGACGCTCTAGATCCGGCGGGATCTTGTCTGCATCACAATTCAGGATGATCGCTACTGCAACTGGCGAATAGTCATTGCCCCTAAGATATCTGCCCTCCTCGAGCGGATAATCAGGATGGGGATCTACTTTGCTTACGGATGCACCTTTTGTCAACACTGATTCCTTTGATGATTCAAAGCACCTATGCGTTACGCTTCTATGCCAGCCAGTCCTGTACTCTCATCACCAAAATATACACTAATTATTCGTTTGCAAAGCCAATTTATCACTTTCAAAAACAAATGTCATTGAATCACGAGATGATTCTACGGGGTGTCAATTAATGCGTGCAGGGGGATAGAAAAATTTCGCCATGATTAATGCCTCAGACATTGGTAATGTCCCCCAAGTACTGTGTTAACAGCGAATTCTACACGCTACCAGTAGGCCTAAGGATTTTTCAAACCGGTTTTTAGCTTGTTGCTTACCTCACGCTTCACCCGGACGGCGAGCTGATCTGCATTTCGGTTGAGGAATTGCTGAACTCCGAGTGCATCATGGACCACCAACTCACGCAACGCCCATGAAAGGGCTATGACCACCATGTCATCGCGGTCGCTCACCAGCATTTGGCAGATCGCCAGGGTGCTAGCGACGACACCCTTGCCGCCTTTCGATCGCATGTTCAATGCCACGGTACTGACCAATGCCGCGCGCCACCACCAGAGATCTGGAGATCGAGCCCAATCGCGGATCGTCGCAGCATCGATCAAACCATCGCGCCATGCAGGGCCGGACAACGTGCGCGCAAAGGCATCCACCGTCCACCAGCTGTTGATACCCAGTCCCAGTCTTTCCAGCCGTCGACGATCGAGCGATTGATAAGCTTCGGTATGATTAGCGATCATCTCGTAGGCAATCCAACGATGCTCGCCCGTGTCCAGGATGGTGTTTGCAATCTCAAAAATCTTACCCACAGGGGCATCACGCAAAGCTCTAGAATGCGCTTTGCGAATGCGCCGCATGGGTACAGTTTTCCGCTCCGGGAGAGCTTCTAACTCACGAATGATCTTGGCTGCGGTTACATGGGGGTTTTTCATACCCTAGCTCCGTTCAGTTTTGGGCTGATTCATCCACCTCAATCCGCGGGAAGCCGTAGAGTTTGAGCCTCACTTGCCCTGTTTTTTATAGCGCCTGATTTTCAAGTTACTCTGGATCCGAATTTGGAGGACGCCTTGATGATCGCTGGCAAGCTTGCCAGCCTTTTCGAGAGTTTCTTTCGGCAAGCGGCTGTAATCACTCCATCGCTCTTCTATGTAATCCGTCATTTGCTTCAACGAATCCCAATAATAGGCAAATTTGAAACTCCCCTCTGCGCTTTTGGAGTACATTCCATCCTTAATTACCGCTTTGATGGCCTTGTCGGCGGCTTCATCATCCGGAACCCCAGCAGAACCGTCAATTGGCCCTGCAATGTGGACGGTATCGTTCACGATGACTTCCACTGGCGGGTTTAGGGAATAGGGCCGCAGGTCAATCAACCATCCAGCTTGCTTCAACACTCTCCAACTTTCCTTCAGGGCATGGACCATGCCCTCATGCTGAATTCATCAAAGCGACCAGGCAAATATAGCCGCATCAAAGCTTTCATCTCCAAATGGAAGAAATTCGGAATTTGCGAGCGCAAATTTCACTTTGGTGGATAAATCGTCCGGGATTGTCCTCCCCGCTTCGGTCAATCGCTGGGGGTCTAGCTCAATGGCGACGACTGATTTTGTCCTTGCTGCATAGCGCCAGGTCATCCGGCCTTCCCCTGCTCCAATCTCGATCACCCGCTGGCCAACAAGCTTTCCTACACTCTCGAGATATTCAACTTCTCTTCCCTCTGGATCTCTCAGAATATCCATGTTTTTCCCTCCAGCGCGTCAAAACGGATTCGTTCACTTCCAGTTTGACCTATTATTGGATTTGGTGACTAATGATGCCGGTTGATTGGAACTGGGTCACTCCGAGTGTAGTTCCCTCACAATTTCTGAATTGTAATTGATGAGGCATGTCACTCGGGTAGAATCGCGGGCAACCGATTGCACAATCAAAAACGCTTGCGCCTAATTTTCTGCTATTCAAGTCGCGGAGCTTATACGATATTAGCCAAATTCCATTATCGCTTGAGAAGCCACTGGATACGATCGTAAGAAATCACGTAATGGATCAACACAGCAATGCCCAATATCCAACCCAATTGGCTTTTATCCAAGTTAAATAATGACCAAGTTGCCGCTGCAAAGAATCCCAGCTCAAGTAGCAGTCGCAAGAAGCCAGGGACTGGAATCGGCGCTTTACCGGAACGACTGGGGTCGTCCGGGACAGCGAATGTGCCCCACAGAACCGCTGCGGCAATTGGGATCCCTGCGGCTAAGAGGTAACGCAGCGCTCCCTCGCCGGAATTCCATCCCCAGGCCCCCAAGATCACGAGGCTAGCCATTTCCAAGAAAAACCTCACTGCCAGGTTAAGTGGATGTGAGCCCATAAATTCTCCCCTCTACTGTTCTTTGCTATTTTCAGCGACGTACTCAACCGATCGTTTAACCAATTCCTTCAACCTTAGAAAGTCAATATCCTCGAGTTTCTTCACGTACAGACAAGACTTGCCCGTGGTGTACTTCCCAAGTCGGCTCAACAAATCGTCATACTGCGAAAAACCATCCATGATATAGAGGGTCAGGCTCTTTTTACGGGGCGAGAAACCCGTCTTGAACCAAACGCCCTTACGACCGCTTTCGTATTTGTAGTGGTAACTTCCAAAGCCCACGATACTTGTTCCCCACATCACCGGCTCCTCGCCACTTACTTCGCTCATCAAATCCAGGATGACGAAGCTATCCTGGCGCTTCTTTTCGTCTTCTACGCAGTTGAGGAAATCCACCACTCTCCCATCATTCTTCTGTGTTTTCAACTGTGCCATTGTTTATAAGTCTCCTCATATCTAACCAATGAATTGAGGTCGAGTTTCCCCTGTTCTCATCGGACGCCCGACCTAGTTTCAAGCTTTTATCATGCCTTATTAGGTCAATTATATCGATTTAATCTGCGTGCTGCTTGCCGAAATGCTGCTCGACATTAGTAGCCGGCGATCCAAATCCTTTTAGCTGAGACTTACAATTATTTGACCCCTATTTGCCTTACAGAGCCATACTTATCCTTCGAGGGGTACCAAAGGCCGATTGATCTAGCCCAACAGCTGGCATACTCTTTAGGGGCGTATCCTCTAGGATGGAGGACAAAAAACTATGAGCCCTGTCGGAGGATCCGTTTTTAGGTCAGACCATTCTCCCAAAGTTTTACGTCATATTCCCATAACCAAGCCGGATATCTACAAAGGTGTTGGTCTTTTGCTGTTGTTGAGCCTCGTTTTCTTAGGTCCACAAACAACCCCTGTAGAATCGTCAACAACCTCTGACGCGAACGCAGTGGGATCGTTGGCTCCTTCGCAATATTTGCTCTACCTGCCAACTGTATTTAAGACCACCCTTCCCGTCCAGGCTCCTGTGCTGAAATGGCAGCATGCTGGCTGTTATTCGTCTTGGTGTGAGACTGGATGGTATTCCTCGCCCGCAGTTGCAGATCTGGAGAGGAATGGGGATATGGAAGTAGTGGGTTCAACTTATTCAATCTTCGTCTTCGACGGCCCTACTGGAAACCTGGAGTGGCGCGTCAAATCTGGTCATGACCGCAGTGAAAACCCGGACAGTGTGTCCAATGTGGGGCGAACATGGGCTGGAATCGTCATTACGGATGTGGATAATGACAATCAATTGGAAATCGTCACCGCTCATCACGAGGGGTACGTGTCTATTTACAACCGCGACGGCTATTTCGAATCAGGATGGCCCAAGCGTCTTACCCCGGGCTGGGAGATGCGTAGCTTGGCGGTCGGTGACGTGGACGGGAATGCAGATATGGAGATATTGGTCTGCTCCACCCAATCCAACGATCAATGGTTCCTGCTGGACCACAACGGCTCGATCCGATCTGGGTGGCCGGTCCACTCCCCCGATTCAGATTCCAACGGGTACGCTGCCGGCTGCTACAACCAGAACGTATCGTTAGCAGACTTGGATGGGGACAATCGGGCGGAGGTGGCGGGGCCCAACGACACCCATTACATCGTGGCCTTCAATGACGACGGATCTCCCATCCGGGCAAACGCCATTTACGGAACGGTCGTCGGGTTGAACAAACCCTGGGCGCGCGTGGGCGTTCATGTCGATCACAACGTGGATCTGCGCACGTGTGCTCATTGCGGCTCTGAGCACCGTCCTAATTTCGCCAGCTCCGCACCCATCCTTGTCGATGTGAACAACGACGGCTCCCTTGAAATTGTGGTCATTGGAAACGTGTACAACTGCGGCACCAGCCCCTACACATCGCTCTACGAAATTCCCTATATTTTTAACGTCAACCGCACCTGCTGGAGCGGTGACGGCTTTGATTGGACCGTGCTCCCCACCCCGGACGGCAGCGCCGGTCCCCTGAGTGAGGATTGGCACGTGATCGAGAGCAATCAACCCAATCCAGTCGCTGCCGACCTGGACGGCGACGGCTATCTTGAGATCCTTTACCCTTCCTATGATGGACGCATGCACGCCTATTGGTTGGATAAGACGGAGCATGGCAGCTGGCCATACTCGATTTACAACCCGGCGGATGGTTTTTATCGGTTCGCATCGGAACCTGTTGTGGCGGATCTGAACAGCGACGGCCTGGCGGAGGTGATCTTCACCTCATGGGTCAAAAAAGGCACTAATCGCACGGGCAAGCTTCACATCCTCGACTTCCAAGGGAATCCCATTCACGAGCTTGATTTGCCCATGGCGTACAAGGGCAGCGCGGATTGGAACGGCGGTTTGGCCGCTCCTACACTTGCAAACATCGACGCTGACCCTGATCTCGAGATTGTGCTGAACACCGCCCACTCAGGCTTTGTGGCCTATGATCTTCCTGGAACCGCTGGCGCCCGGATTTTATGGGGAACGGGTCGCGGGAGCTACTTGAGGGCGGGACATCCGTAAACCCATCTCCTACATTCTTCTTCTCATCGCCTGTATCTATGTATCCATTCTTGACACAAAGAGAGAAAGCGAGTATTATCCAGAGTGCGGGTAAAAATTACCCAATGCATGGGTGATTTTTACCCGCACTCTGGATAATTTAGCAAGGACCCTTCCAGTGCAGCCGATCAAAAAACCAGAACCCTACCTTCCGCGCTGGATCACACCGCGCTTACAAAAAGCCTCTCAGAAAAATCCCGTTGTGATCCTAACAGGCGCAAGACAAACAGGAAAGAGCACTTTGCTCACAATGGCTTCCCCTTTTAAGGATTGGCGCTATCACACACTTGATGATCTCAACACACTCAACCTTGCAATCGAGGCCCCCGAAGAATTGTGGTCCGGGATAGATCATGTTGTCATTGACGAAGTCCAACGAGCCCCAAATGTGCTTTTAGCCATTAAGATCGCTGTGGATAGATCATCGAGGGCTATGCGTTTTGCCCTCTCTGGCTCCGCCAATCTTGCACTGATGAAATCTGTCAGCGAGAGCCTGACTGGCCGCGCCATTTACTTTAACCTTCACCCACTCACTCTGGGAGAGATCAATACTCTTCCCCCTCCAAATTTGATCGACCAACTCCTTTCAGGCGAATGGCCAAGCGAACATCGTATCCCAGAGCAACCACCAGATCACTTACTACACTTGATGCGTGGCTTCCTCCCTACTCCTGTGTTCCAGCCCGATCCAACAGACTGGGTGCAATTTTGGGATAGTTACGTGACTGCGTACCTCGATAGGGACCTTCGCCAACTGTCGCAAATCGAAAATTTGCCTGACTTTAACCGCATAATGGAACTAGCTGCTTTGCGGACGGGACAAATTCTGAATGTGTCTGAGCTCGGTCGAGATGCCCATCTCTCACAATCAACTGCAGACCGATACTTAAAATTGCTTGAGATGACCTTGTTGTTCGAGCGTCTCCCCTCCTTCACTCGCAACCGAACCAGCCGTCTGGTTAAATCTCCAAAATCGTTTTGGAACGACCCTGCCCTACCCGTCTTCCTTGCAAGGTACTTTGATCGCTCATCCTTGGAATCCTCGAGGGAACTGGGTTCATTCTTCGAAAACCTGATCTTTCATCACCTGCGCGTGCTTGCCTCGCTCATGGTCCCCCCAGCACGCCTTTTCTATTGGCGGACACGAACAAATAAAGAGGTTGATTTCATTTTCGAATATGGAAGGAAGTTTATTGCTATCGAAGTGAAGCTCTCAGCCACCGTCGGTTACGGCGATGTCAAGAACATTCGATCGTTTTTGAATGAATATCCAGAAGCTGTTGGGGGTCTACTTCTCTACAATGGAAGTGAAATTCGTCGTTTGGGAGAAAAGATCATTGCAGCGCCGTGGACGATGGTGGCCGGCTAGTAGGGCTCAATAAAGATTGAATTGGTTTGAAGGGCGCTGAATTGGAACCCCAACGCCGTCATAATTTGACCCATCCTTGATCTCGAGTTGAATTCCCTCATCCACTTCGCCTTCTCGCCAAGCCCCGTCCAGTAATCCCCGCACCCACCACAATCAATGCGCACGATACCCACAGCGACCACGTTGAATTCGCCTCTCCAAACAAAATAAGCCATCCTGTTGAAAACAGCGGAATGATGTATGCCCCAACACCTAATACTCTGATATCCCCCCTCTTTACGCCATGGTCCCAGAATTAAAACGCAGAGCCCACGGGCCCGATCCCAATCCCCAGAATTACCAACCATTGGTAGCCTTGCGGCATGACAGTTGTCTCAAAAACAAAGTGCCCAATAAGGGCCAGCACAGCCGTTAGCCCACAATAGACGGCCACAACTTCTGTGGGCACCTCTCGATATTTTCGACTGAGGACCGAGTATGTCGACCACACTACCGCCGCCCCGACCGCGGCAGCATAACCCGGGAAATAGTGTGATTCATACGTAAACCTCTCTCCCCCGGTAATGAGAATGAAGGTTCCGATGAGTGCTAGCAGAACGCCAGCAATATGCCCCCAGTGCAGCCGTTCACCCGGCAAAAGTGCGGATAGTAAAACGATCAACAAGGGCCATAAGTAGTTCAATAGATTTACTTCAACCGGTGGTGCGAGACGGAATGCCATGAAATATAGGAAGTGGTACCCAAAGAGCCCCCAGATACCCAAAAACCACACCGGTGGAGGCTGCACCAGAAGGTCCTTAATCGACGAACCCCTCCACCACAGGTAGAGGAGCCCCACAATGAATGCTATTAAAAATGACATTGCCACAAGTTGAAGGGGTGGAATTTCACCACTCAGCGTGGTCAAAATCGCCAAGGTTGACCAGATTGCTATCGCGATGCTTCCCACAGATGTGGCTCTGCGAGCATCATGGCTGATCATGAGCCCTGTATGTCACCCATCCATATCGTCATACACAACAAAGCGAACGTCTATTTCTTTTCCGAGAATCCCGGTGACGATCCTTTCCACAGTGCTCTTCAATCGGTCTGTCAACCAATCTCTAGCATAGTTGTTTGCGGCTCCCAAGACCAGCTCATCACCATCGAATTCACTCAGCTCAACATCTCTCACCCAAGTGTCATAAATCGCCTTGGATAATTCAATCTGCAGCTGACCTCGAGCAGCGTGCCACACTTTCAACCCGGCTTTGTCCTGGACCCGTATTGATGGGTCTGACCCCCCACTCGTTTCAGACCCTGCTTGGATCCTATCAAAACGCTCCTCTGCCTTGGCGGCAAAGACACTTGAGATTGCGCCTAATTCTTTCAACCTCAGATAGGCCTTGCCTTTGCGGAGATCTACAACTTCCTTCTCCAGGCCTCTGGGTTTCTCCTCGCTCCTGCCTGTGAGAATGTCACTAATATCCTCCAAGGAGATTTGCGCCAACTTCATGAATGCCTCTGGAGGCATCCCTTCACCGACACGCTTCAATGCAAACAATGTGGGGTACTCAATCTTGGGTATGGTCAACGCAAAAAGCATCCATCCTACAAATGCAAATTTCTCCACAAGAGGGGCCATCAGCAGTTTCTCTCTCCTGCCTTTTCCAACCCCGGATCGAAGGAGCATCTGGTCAATATCCCATTCAAATTTTATATCTACCACAAAATGGGTCGCTTGATTTGTTTGCGTGTTCGTTGCTGGAGGTTGAATTAATTCTTGTAATTTAATCTTTGAAGTGTACTTAGAAGGACTTAACGCGTTCAAATTTGTCCCAATCTTGTTCAACTTTGGCGCATCCGTAGTTAAATTCTGAGCACCGATTGGTAACTCCTGTCCAGGGTCTGTTAAGTTTCTGCTAAGATCTGTGGAGCGTTTTCCACAGGAAGTTAAAGATTGTCCTTGCTCTGTGGAAAGCCTAGTTAAATCTTGTCTATCAAGAGAGATGGGGCTTGTTAAGTCCTGTCCTTTCAGCAGAGATTCGTATCGCTCCTGGTCGTTGGGATGAATGGGCTCGGACATGCGAACGTAGAGCAAAATATTCCTTCTGTTGGTAAGGTCTTCGGCGTTTTCGCGGCGCTTGAAGAATAACTTGGCGGTGTCAGATCTCAACCAGCGTGAAAGACTCTTGCGGGAAACACCTAGCGCAGCAGCTATTCCCTTCCAGCCTCCAGAGACCCAGACCTGCCCCACTTGCAGATCCTCTTGTAAGTAGGTGCGGCTGCGCAAGTAGAGAACGAGCCATCCAAGCCCGGGGGAAAGATCCGGCAGCCAGCGGACCATGAAATAGTGCGTAGCCAGAGTTACGCGCTCGGGTTGGACCCAACGGGAGTGGAGTTCAGTACAGGCCTCATCCAAGCTAGGGGGCAAGGGGGTATCATCGCCGCGTTGAGCGTAGACCATCTGTTGCACTGTGAGCGAAATTTCTGGCAACGGATGGTCCTTGGGAAGATCAGATTCTCGAGCCTCAATCGCCTCTTCAAGGGCATGGACCCAGTCCAAATCGTCGATCGGCGATCGTTCTTCCAACCACAAGGTCAGACGAGCTTGGTCCTTGGGGGTGAGAGGGATATCAGAGCGAACCATGTAGGTTGGTGGTTCGGAACGAGGAGTCCTCCGTTCAGCCAAAGCACCTTCAAGGTTGCGAACGAACCACGTTAAGTGACCGGGATTTTTAAGTACTTGATGCACACGCACATGGGATAGGCCACACCACCGGCCGAGTTTTCGAAGCGTCGTACGCACGGGAACCTCAAGGTTGCCCGAGCGAGAGACGAAAGCGACCTGACGGAAGGACAACGTCACCCATGCGCGACTGGTTCCGAGCAGGGGAAGCCAGTGGTCCATGAAGTATTTGGGGATGGGCAAAATAGCATTTGGACGCACCACTGCGTCGTAGGCGCGTTGGATATCGGGAGCCAACTGGAGGACTTCACCAGGCTCGAAAGGCATGGGTTGGGTTGAGTGTGAGTCGTTGTTTCTTCGCAACTTACCCCTCCCCGGCAAAGGGGCGAATTAGATGATATCTATGTGTCAAAGCCCCGTGTGACGGGACTTTGACATTGTGAGACTCTCGAGAGGAGCTTCAATCGTGCATAAAGGCATATTAATAGATATCATAAAAAGAGACATTAAGTGATATCGATTAAGTCTTCCTCTCCTACCATCGATTTCACTAGGTCGGACAGCGTGTCGAAAGAAATATCCCCGTTGATGTGCGGCAGGCGCGCGCTGCAGATGCGGGCAAGTATGCCGGCGGTCTCACCTAATGAAACCTTACGACCGAGGAGTGGTGATATTATCTTCTGCCACGCGTTGATTTCGAAACGCTCACCGTCGGTCAGATGGACTACTGTAGCCTTGCGTGGGGTGACGCGCGCGGGCCTTCCGCGCGAGCGTGTGCGGCTTGGGGGCGAAGCGCGACGTGCTTCATACAGCTGAACCCAAGCGGGTTTTATGGTCTCGTTACCTTCAGAAGTCATTCGAGTTCGGTCACCTCAGAAGCAATTTGAACGTTGATGATGCTCTCATTGGTTTGCAACAGGCGGTCGGTTGCCATGGCGCAAAGGCGCACGATTTCTCTAGGAACCCCTTGAGAGTGTTCATACAATAGCTCAAAGGCATCATCGGCAATCAAGGGATCGCTGCGTCCAGCGACCTGCAATCGAAACAAGATCATTTGAAGGGCGCTGGGCAAAGCCAATGGGGGAAGCACCATACGAACGAAGATGCGCGCATTTACCGCTTTATCGGAATGGAATAGATCGGTGAGCTCTTGCTGGCCGAAGGCAAGAATTTGAATGACTTTGGCGTCATAATCGAAGTTGTATAATCGATGAATGACTTCTAGAGCTTCGCGCACCATCAGCTGGGCATCGTCTAAAAGCAGGACCACGTTGTGACCGGCGCGGTAGGATTCGACCATCGCCAATTCAAGCGCCTCCATTTGGCGCTGAAGGCTGCGTTGCGCAGCAAGGCCCATCACAGTAGAGATTTGTCGAGCAGCATCCATTGCTGATTTGAAAGCGGCGGTGTGAATATAGTGGATCGAGACGGTTTCCTCTGGGGCGTAAACATCATAGATGCGTCGTGCCAAACTGCTTTTCCCCATGCCCATATCGCCAGTGACCAGGGCGAGTCCGCGTCGACGGGCGATCACGCCTTGAACTTGTCGGTAAACGGCAAAATGTTCAGGGCCCAGGTAGAGGTAGCGCGGGTCGGCGGAGAGTGTAAAAGGATCTTCCTTCAACCCCAGGCTCTCAAGACGAACGAGACGCCATTCTTCATCATGCATCGATGTAGCCATAAGACATTTCTCCTGCCGCACTGGCGCCATTATCCCACAATTAGAGGGAAGATTCAACAAAAATCACGCAATTCCCCAAAACTTTAAGGAAATTACGGTAATTATTCCTGCACCACAGGGTGATTCCTGGAAAATAGTGTGCTATGATTACGTCGTCGCCCATGGATAGTCTATGTCAATTGTGATAGCTGTAGCAAACCAAAAAGGCGGTGTAGGAAAAACAACCACCGCCGTCAATCTGGCGGCTGGATTGGCCATCAGACTGAGACACGAAAACAAGGTGCCTGAGCGTGTGCTTCTCGTCGACGCCGATCCTCAAGCGCATGGTCTTATGGCCATTGGCTATGGCCGACACATCGCAAAGCCGGAGGATTCGTTGGCGGCGCTGCTCACCGAAACGCCACCTCCCTCCATCCAGAGGATGCTGCGCCAGGGGGTACATCACGCTAACTTACACTTTATTCCCGGCAATACGCAAGCCATGGTTGCTGCACGAACCCGCTTGCCGTCTCTCTTGGCCCGGGAGACTCGGCTGGTAAGAGCGCTCGCACCGATCGCAAGATCGTACGCCTACATCGTGATCGACACGCCTCCAACACTGGACGATTTGATGATCAACGCGCTAGTGGCAGCGACACATATTATGATCCCCGTTGAGCCTTCTTACCTGGGACTATCTGGACTTAAAGACCTGCAATTTGCAATTGACCAGGTGCGAACGCATTTGAATAGGGGCGATCTGCAGATCTTGGGCTATTTACCTACACGCTGCGTCCGCCAGCGCTTGGAGGTCAAAGAAATCATTCAATATTTGAATGACAACTACTCCGATCTCACCATGGCGCCAATTCATGAGACCACGGATCTGACCTATGCTCACTCCGCCCATATG
>SDBU01003667.1_pt1 | contig 19395 bp, 16 predicted proteins | sample 2277071 | NCBI WGS metagenome assembly SDBU01 (sample SAMN10397929, study PRJNA504765) | marine sediment metagenome | isolation source: marine sediment core GS08_GC12, 126 cmbsf | place: Arctic Ocean: Gakkel Ridge, Loki's castle | collected 2008 | reverse complement strand
TGCAAGCGCCGTGTTGAAAAGGCGGCCAAGCCACGACATGACTGTGACCGTTTCGCCAATCCGGAAGGCGCAGATGGATCCATTCTCGGTATTGAACGTGTGTTCGATGCACGTCCCGAGGTCGCTCGTGTAAGGCAGACCACGGCCGCCATACCGGGGTGTTCCCATCTCTATGCCGCCCGCACGAACCTTCACGGTTCCTGCCCCGTCTCGTGACAAGACCCTATACGATTTCCCGGCAATCTGTATCGTGTCAGATCCGACGCCGGAGACAGTGGCGACTTGTCGCCCCGTGTCCACATCGATGACCTCGACCTTGGCGCTCGACTGGATGTTAGAGTAGATACAGTTGCTCTGGATGAACTCCCACCCCGCAGATCCAGGCTCATATACTTCCCCACGGCAGGCCAAGAGGCCACTCGAGACCATATCAGTTAGGATACCGTCGAGTACATCACAGGTAACGGGCGGTTCGGCCTCGGAACACAGAACGTTCCGCAGTTGCTGGCGAGTGCGTGAATGCTTGTCGACTTGGCGCAGGTAGGCCAGAATCTGCTGAACCAGTACCGACCGGCGGAACGGCAACGACGGTCCGATCTGTAGGCCAAAACGAGCCTGTGTCACCAGCGCTTCAAAGATGAGTTCACTTGCCCTGTCGCGTGCAACGCAGACCACGCGCGTCTTGCCTTGGCGGCGACGACAACCTCGGCCTATTCGTTGCAGAAAACTTGGCAGCGAATATGGCGGATCGATGCAGACTACCAAGTCCACGTCGCCGATGTCGATTCCGACTTCCAGCGTCATCGTCGCGACGCAGATAGCTCGACGTTCATCCTTGAATCGGCGCTCGGCATCCTCTCGTTGCGACTTGGACAGGCTGCCGTGGTGCCCGTGGACGGAAACCCTGTTCCGCATGGCGTTCCGGAAGAGGAGAATGCTGGAATCCACCTGCTTGCGGCTATTGACGAAGACAAGCACTTTGTTCGCGTCACCCAGGTCCTCCATCTTCGTGACGGTAGCCTCTACTAACTGTTGCTCCTCGCGACCAGCCACGATGGTGTGGGCTTCAATGGCCCGCTGGCCATGAGTCTGCAGAATCGTCGCCTGAGGTCCCAAGTAGCGGCGGGCCAAGCGGCCGGGATCGGGTACAGTAGCAGACATGGCAATGAGCTGGACACCGCTGTCGTTGGCACCCCGCAAGTGGCGGAGATACGCCTGAAGGCGGCTCAAGACTAGCCGTAACTGGTCGCCGCGAGAACTGCCGTCCAGCAGATGTATTTCATCCAGCACGATTGCCCGAACATCGTTGTACATGGGACGACGGAACGTGAGCAACGATTCGGTCGACTCGGGCGTTGTCAGGACGATGTGTTGCTCGCCATCTTCCGCGAGTTGGTGTTCGGCGGTCTTGCGTGAAAGTACAAGGTACATCTGCGCAAGGGGCCGTTCAAGCCGCGCGAAGAGGTCGTTGACGAGGGCACGAGTCGGCGTGATGATCAGGACGCTCATGCCTGGCCACTTGTGTCGCGTGATCAGTTCCGCCAGGGGGGCTATGACGGCCTCCGTTTTGCCACCGGCGGTGGGAGCCGTCACGAGAACGTTCCTGCGGGCCAAAATATGGGGGATAACGTTCAGCTGCACTGGGAGCAACGTCCCGAACTTGGCAAAGAAGGCGTTCCAGGAGTTTGCCAGTTGGCGTCTGATGGCCCGGTGGGCCTCCAGCAACTCGTCAAGGTTGTTGCCTTCCATCTTGCACCTAGCCTTGGGCCACGTTGTCCTTCCAGTCGTCAAACGCCTTGACGGCTGCTTGCACCACTGAGCGCGCTGTGGCGATCCCCTGTTGTTGCCACGTTAGGATGGCCTGTTTCCTAATCGGATCAAGCACGCCATCGCTCGGTGCGGGTAACTGGTAGGCGGCGGCATAAGTGGGGGCAAGGATTGTGCAGTAATCCGCCACCTGTTGTCGGGAGAAGGACTTCAGATCATGTACGGTGAGAGGCCCGTATCCGCCCCAAAGCGACTCCGGTCCATCTGCCCCGCAAGGCGTCATTGCAATGGCCAAGCCCAGGTGACACCTGCTAGGCGTTGTGAAGGGGTAACCACCACACCGAAGGCTATGTTTAAGAGTGGCTGGCCTGTCCTCCTCAGATCGCGTACCGTTCTGCGCCGTGGCTGCCCATATAAGTCCGCCCAGCAGGTTTCCGGCTCGGGTCTGCTGGGGCCAGTTAAGGTCTTGCCAACGTTCCATTTCATCCATGACGATGATTAACCCACGATGGCCAAGGAGCCGTGCGAGGCGTCCCAACCCGGACAGGAGAAAGCCGGCGAAATCGCCTTGAGTCCCCGCATTGAAACCTGGCCATGTTCTGGGAATACAGGGGGTGATGTGAGATCTGCGGGCCAGAGTCACGCAGAGGGAGCGGTCGCAGATGAGAAGGCCCAGAAGTTCTTCCTTCTGGTCTAAGTGCGGATCAGACAGTAGCCACGCGAGCGACTTGCACTCCAATTCCTTCAGCAGCCATTCCTGCGCTCGACCTACATACCACCGGTTGCCCGCTGCATGGTAACGGCTGCGGACGATCTCGGCGATCTTCTCCGCCAGTGAGGCAACGCCGGGAGAGGCATGGCCAGGCAGACGCAGATGGCGCATCAGATCACCGTACACAAGGTACGGCTTGTGCAACTGGATCTCGCTTGCGTCGATCTCCGTATGCGCCACCATGAACCCGGCTTCGAGCGCCATTTCCTGCAGCACCCGAAGTGTAAAGCTCTTGCCCTGGCCGTAAGCCCCTCTGACGACAATGACATCGCCGCCGGACTTGTCAACTTTGTCGAAGAACGCATTGAGCGCCGTCAGCGTATGGTTGAAGCCAACGGCTAGGCTCCGTCCGTGACGTTCCAGTGGCGGGAGGCCGTTTCTCAGGGACTCGATTACCCGACGCAGTGTGCGTACATCGGGGGGTGTACCTGGTGGAGCGTGCGGGGCCGCCGGCGGAGAGGCGGCGGGTACATCTTGCTGCGCAGGAGTAGACGCGGCGGGCTGGCCCGTGGAGAAGCGTACTCGCTGTGCTGGAGGAACCCGGTACACCTTCCCCGTGTTGACAGCCTTGATGACCCAATCGGTGCCCTCGATTCTCAAAATATCACAGGGACCAAGATCTGGATGAAGGACCCTGCGAAGATTCCCCTCTGGTGGCATGGTGTCTACTCTCCGCTTGTCACCAGTCGCTGCTCTTCAGCGGTCTTCAAATCGTTCGTGGCACCCTCAATGATGGCCTCCACGCCTTGGTCGTTCAGAGGTTTCATTCCTTTCTCCCTGGCATCGGAGAGTACCTGCAGCCATGTCTTGACAAACAGCCGACGCGTTCCGGATCCCATGGTCTGCTTCAGAGCGCCCTCAGCCACAAGCTTCATGTTTTGGTCAATCACAGTACTTTGTTTTGCTGTTGTGGCGGCTTTCTCCCCAGCATATGCCACTTGGAACACCTCGTTGATGCGCTTACCCATTTGAAAGAGCAGGTCTGTCTCCTTGATATTCTGCAAATGGTTAAGGTTGACCCGCGTGCTGGGACCGCATCGTTGTTGCAAGGCAGGATAATTGGTGGCGAAGTCCGTGAAAAACTCCGGCATCACGGCGTAGATGAAGAGTGTCCCCGGCAACTCCCCATTGTTGCAGCGGTTAATCACACTCAAGAGATTCTCGCAGGCGATCTTCTGCGACTTGGTGGACATCAGGCTCAGGGATCGGCGAGCCTCATCAAAGAGCAGGACGGTTCCAGCGGCAAGGCCGGAGCGCTGTAGCATCTGGCACATCGTCCTGAGGAATCTGAAACCGGTTGACTTGTCCAGTTTCTCATAGATGCCCAATTGTTTGAGTTCGACGGCAGGAAGCGGCTCTCCTCGCAGAAACATCGAACTCAGCCGTTCCGATTCCTCGTCGCCGCTGAGTCGTGAAAGCAGATGTCGGCATGCGGCGTTCAGGAGCGAGCTACTCTCGACGGATGTCCTGCCCAGGGTGTTCTTGATCCACTCTTCGGCCTGCTGCTTCAACTGCTCGTTGGGCATCCCGGATAGGACCTGCGGGAACATCCTGTCGAGGAGTTGCTGAAGCGCAATATCCAGTCCATGACTGCGGTCAATATCCGTCCCGGTCAGAGGCTTGGCTTGAATCGCCCTTGCCACTGCGCCATATATGCGTTCCGGTCGGTCCAGCGGGCATTCGTCTTGGGAAAGTTCAACAAATGCAGTGGCGAAATTCAGGTTCCAAGCTCGCTCCTGCACACACCGGAGGAAGTGGGTCTTTCCGTTGCCGTAGTCGGCTTCCACCCACTTGCAGCTTCCACCCCCATCCCCACCTTCATACGCCAGCAGATAGTCCTCAAGGAGTTCCGTTTGGAGTTTCTGCAGGATGTCTTCCGTGCCAACATTCAGAACCGACACGTTCATTTTCGGTGGTTGTCCTGACTGCCCCAACGCCTGGAGCATTCTCTTGGCCGCCCTTGGGTCTAGGTGAGAATCCATGAAGCGATCCTTTATGATGGGACGTTCATAACGATGGCCTGGTACCACGTGCCTTCACCGTATCCGCGAGACAGGTCTGAGGGGAAGAACAGCGACTTCTTCGGGTTCTTCGTGTTCTCAAGAACTGACGTCTCAAGCCGAAAACGCCTGGTGCTGTTTACGTTCTGGTCCGACCTTACCAACAGCGTAATCTCGACAATGAACCGAGCGACGGGATAGCTCACCTGACCGGATATGGAACCGCCGGGTTTAGCCTGCCGTATGAAGGTCATCTCCCGATATACTGTAGGGAGTCCAGCCCTCAGTTCCTCCTTGGCCATGGATCGACGCTGGCGAACGAGCGATACGCGGATGGCTTCCTCAACTTCTTCTGCGAGGGTGGAGATACTAGAGGGTGGATCAAGAAGTTGTTTGGTCAGTTCCTCCGTTCGCTTGACCGCCGCCGCTGGACTGTAGGGCAGATCCGGCGTGACCGTGATCTTGGCGTATTCCAGTCTCGCACGTTCAGTAGCCGGGTCAGCGCTGACAGCGAAGGGGCCCACAGCGTAGCCATCGGGCATCAGAGCAAACGCGAGTCCCTGGGCGGAGCACAGGCGCTGCAACTCCGTTCGGAACCACGATTCCTGTTCCTTGCGGAGTTCGGGAAAGGCGCTCTTGATTCTCTGGAGCATTTGCTTGGTTTCATGTAGGTCGGGAGCTGCTGGGTCAGACTCAAGGCTCTTCGTCAATTTCGTCAATTCCGCAAGAGGACGTCCGTGGCGCTGGATCCGATCCAGAGTACTGCTGATCGTGCTCCGAAGGCGCTTGACAGCTTTGAGCTTCTTCTCCGAGGCCTGAACACTACTCTGGAGATCGCTGACCAGAAGCGCTGCGTTCTTGGAGAGACTGCCGCTGATCTGTGCGGCAGAACCAGCCCTAGCACCACCAGTGCCTGAGGCCGATTCTGACGGGCTCTTCCTGCTATTGGACACTGTGATTCCCTCACTCCTGACATCCACCGTGTGGCAACGTGCCTGCCGATCCCACAGGTCACAGGCCGTCACGCCACAAGTCTACTCCCGAAGGGGCGCACAATCAACCTCGTCGAGCCGTTCATGCGTGGCAGCCAACGTACCTCCGGAAAGGCACCATCACGTCGCCTGGAGGGACTGGCAGGATATGTGTCAGAGAGCTTTCGGGGCCTCAGCCGTCGCGGACAAGCCGCGCCGCTGAGCTTTGACGTGTGCGCCGGGCATGGCGCATGACTTCCGGGGTGAGAGTCCCCGTACCAGGTGTTCGTGGTGCCGAAGGTAAGGCGAAGGGCAAGGGCGTCGTCGCGAGACGGGGTCTGGAGGAAGCCCAATCCAAAGATGCGGGGCGACGAACAGGAACCGAGAGGGGGCCAGCCGCTGACTTAGCCCGCGTGGCCCGATTTCCTGAATTCCTACACGCGCGCGCGTAGTATAGAGGGGTGGATGTCCGGTCATTACGACCCCGCTGCCGTGAGACGCCTCGCTTTCACCTCGATCCGGCTGGTCTTCACGCGCCAAATGTTCACCCGAACCTGTCAGGGTGGTGTGGTGGGTCTACGAGGGGTGTACCACGGTCTACCTTCGACTCCTTTGTCCCTCGATTGCGTGGGGATGCCGTGATATAATCTCACCCGGTGCCGAGGGCGGCTGGGACCGTAACCGAACAGCCGGCGACTCGCACCGACCTGCCGCCCAATCTGCCCATTCCTGCGAAGTTGCACGAGCGAGGGGCAACATGTCCGCGCACTTTTCGCCACTGGCGCTACCACAGAGACGAAGCGGGACGGCGCAAGGCCGAAGACCTTTGGCGAGACATGGCTGTCAGGGCGGCCGGCTGGACACCATTGCGGTTCTGGGTCTATGAACTTCGCGAAGACATGGACGGTTGCGTGAAGAAAGTGCAGGCGCAGATTAGAGACGTATCGAGTGTGTAGATTGTCTGGGGCATTGAAGTGACGGTCCAGTTGGTCGTCGGTGGGTGCGGTATTCGCGAGATTCTACAGCGTCCAATAAGCACGTCAAGCGATGCTCTGTGCCGAGGCGGTGGCGGTACTGCGCTGGACGACATGGGGCGAATCTCAGGAACGGCGAGGACGGTCAGCAGTTGGCATGGAACGGGCCGCAGAAGCGCCACAGAGCCCCTGTGGGTGCATCCTTGGCGGCAATGGCCCCAAGACATGCGGCGGGATCAAATGTTGACAAACGGCCCATTCAGGCCTATAATAGTCTAAGCCAATCGGCTTACCGCTAGAGTGGGCGAGAGAACTTGGACATAGGAGGTGAATCCCGATGCTCAGGAACTTGACAGAATTCCAGCCAAACGAGAATCAGAAAAGGGTGCTTGAGGCGTTCCAGGAAGGCGATTTCACGATTTCGGTGGTGGACGTGTGTCAAGCGGCGGGCATCAGCCGGAGTGCGTATTACCTGTGGTTCCAGGACGCAGGCTTTCGGCGGTGGTGGAATAATGAGGCCGACCGCTGGGCTGCCCTGCAGCGACCTCGGATCATCGGTGCCATGGTGGCTGCCGCGACAGGTCCCTGCCCTGCATCTCGAGGGAGTGCGTTCGACCGGAAGCTGTTCCTCGAGCGGTACGACGAGGGGTACTCGCCGAAGAGCCGCCAGCAGGTGTCAGGCGGCCTCGACGTGGATGCCACCTTGCGGAACATGACAAAAGAGGAGTTGATGCGCCTTGACGAAGCTGTGCGCGATCGAGACCCTGACGAGGAATCAGACACTTGGCAGGCTCCTGGCGCGATGGAAAATGGCGAGACGGAGCCCGTCGCGATAGGCAGCCTGGCCGTGACCCCCGGCGGCTAACTCGCTGCCGTTTACCAGCGGGCGCAAGTGGGCGGCGTCGGAAGTCTGACGTGGCAACAACGCGGGTCTCCACTCGTGGCGGCACTGGTCTTCCCCCCAACTTTCCTTCTCCAAGATCGATCCTCATATCTTGCGTCCAGCAGCTTCCTTGACTTTCTCAAGCGCGGGGGCCTGTGGTATTCTACCGGCATTGGAGTCTTCCCAGAGTACCACTCTACCGGTCATCTGGGGGAAAGGAAAGGATCCAAAGTCGTAGAAGGCAGGAGCGAAATTCTCTGACTTGGAGGGGAGACCCGTGGACACAACCAGCCGGACTAAGGCCTTGCCACGTGCCAACGCAAGGTGTGGGTGGAAGACTGAAGATGGAAAGGTCCGCTGTGCACACAAGAGGGAGCCTCGTCAGACATATTGTGTTGCCCACCTCGCGGAACGCACCCCTGAGCAGGAGAGAAGATTCAACTCCCTGATCTCCGAAATCCTGTGCCAAGAAGTGGGGTCATACAATTTCAGAGGCTTTGTCTTCCCCGAGGGATTCTCGCAATTCCGGAAGCGAGAGTTTGAGAAGGACGTTGACCTTAGATGGTCAGTTTTTCAAGGTGACGCCGACTTGGAACATGCCCGACTGCGCGCCAACTTGTACCTCCGTGGGGCAAAGATCGGTGGCAACGCAAAGCTTCGCTACGCTAAGATCAGCGGCGACGTGAGCTTTCGTGAGGCCTGCGTAGAGGCCAACGTGAGCCTTCGGCGGGCTGAGATCGGGGGCAATGTGAGCTTCGCCCGCGCCAAGATTCGCGGCAACTTAATCGTTGTCTGGGTCAAGATAGAGGGCAGCGTAATCCTGGACCACGTCACAATCGTCGGCAACGCCGATTTCCAAGGCACGGCGATACCGGCGAGCGGCAAATTCAAGGGTGTGAAGATTCGTGCCGGTCAAGGGGAGTCTTTGTGCCGCTTTGCCAAACGAGTCTGCGAGAACATGGGCGAATACCGCAAGGCCGGAGACTGGCATTTCAAAGAACGGTGTCATGCTTGGTCCCACAAAGTCTCGCAGAAGAGCAATCGCAGGACGAAGGTGAAGATGTGGCTGGAGTTAGTCTTTGGTCGGTGGCTGTTCCGCTACGGCCAAATGCCCCTGCATGTCATACTCGGGGCCATAATCACCACAATCGCGGTCTGCGCCGCAGGCTTCCTTGTCACCGGGGGAGTGGTCAAGGATGATCCTTCCGGCTCAGTTCTGAGTTCGCCTTGGGATGCTTTGTACTTCAGCTTTGTCACCTTCACGACCTTAGGATTCGGCGACTATCGGCCTCTTGAACCAGCCGCCCGGGCACTTGCCTCAGTTGAAGCATTCTCGGGCGTTCTAATGATGGCGCTACTCGCTGTGTCGCTAGCCAAGCGTTATTCTCGCGCATAGGCTCTGCATCTTCAGGACCCGCATTTGGCTGTTCTTGCTGCTCATTCGGAAACGCAAAGGCATCCTTGCGGTTCCTCTGGACGAAGACAGCCATGGGGAGGTCTGGTCCACTACCCGGGTAGCCCGTCAGCCCCCCTCCCTCTCCGCGCCTCCACGGGGCTGACCTACGATCCCCCGCCGGCCGGCCCACAAGTCGCTCCCGGACACGTCCACGGCCGTCCTGGAATAGCCTTCGCCAGAGCTCGCTAGCGGCTCCAGGTCCCTTGCCAAGCTGCATCTTCGAGGTGGTACGTCGCGGAGGTAGCTTCCAGACGGGCGGCCGGGAGGTCGGCAAAACAGGGTTGCCGCAATGCCTTCACCCCAGAAACAACCCCTCTTCCCTGATGAACTCAAGATTACGCATGTTCCTGAGGATGATTGCGTGTTTCTTCTCGTCGGCCCTCGCACATCCCTCAATGACAGAACGGATGTCTTCCATCTCTTTTTTAGTGCGACAGTAAGTCGTTCCGTCGATTTCCACTCCCACCGGCAGGGTTTCCCCGAGTCTGAGCCGTTCGAGATTCACGGGATCGTACCCAAACCCAAGGAATACCAGCCTACTCGCTCGGCTCAAGATTCTGTGCGCCTGTTTGAGTTCCATGCTCTGCCCAATCTCCTCTTCGTAGATGATCTTGATATTCGCTGCGGCTATCTCGGCATGCTTCAACCGGGCGTCTACGTCACGACTGTCGAAGGGCACTCCGTCCGTGGTCTTCTGCCAGTCAAGAAACCCGAGCTGTCCGTGTACGTGGCAGATAGGGACCCTCAGCATAGCCCTTCGGACTGCGGACAGGAACCCTGCATTATCCGATGACGCCCATGGGGGAATGCCGTAGGTGTTCAGCAGTGCGTCCCCAAGATAGAAGTCAAGTGAACGGTCATAGTTATAGGTAATGATAGCCACGTTGTGTCGCGGATAATTCTTGATCTGTGGGCTGCGGAGCCAGTTGTGCAAGTGCCTATACCAGTCGTCAGCACCCCTGTCATCCCGTTGGGGAAAATCCCCCTTCTCCAGGGGCAGCAGTGCACATGCAATCGCCAGCTTCCCAATCTTACGATACCGTGGAATACTTTCAAGGAATGTGTCTATCGAGTCTAGGCGAGAGCGGCGCAATGTATTGACGAACTCGCTGACCTCAGCCGAGGCCTCGGGCTTTGCCCCCGGATGGAGACGTTTGAAGTTGTTACGGAACTTCGAGTAGATGTCCCGGACCAATTCGGGGCCAGTGGGAAATCCGTAGGGGTAGCTTGCCCCGGCGCCTAGTACCAAGACGAGTGATTGGTTTTGCACGCCCACCCCCATTGACTTACCTTGGCGGTCTACACACCGAGCACGGCGTGAGGCCTCTCCGCCTGGCCTCTTGCAGAGCGACCGGGGTCTTGCTTTTGCGGAGATACCGGCAGCCCCCCGTGTGGTACTTCTTCCCTGTCCGAGTGATGTAGACCGTGACCTGCTGCTGGGGTGGAGGTGGGGGCCTCCACCGTGGTCTGGCCCGTTTCGGTTGCTCTCGGGATGGAGGCGGGGTGCTCCTCTGCGGTCTGGCCTGTTCCGGTTGCTCTCGGGGCGGGGGCCTCGGTTGCTTGACCTTCTTCTCGGCCTGTTCCTTCTTGCTTGCTCTATATTCCCACGGCGACACCGGATAATTCTCGGCCCACAAGCCAAGCTTGGCCTCTCGTGCCTTCGTCTCCAGGCCCTCCAGGGTCTTGTTCTTGGGCGCATACTCCCGATACCACCATGCGAAGCCGGCGGCTACAACCTCCTCGTTGAGCACCTTGCCGTCGGGAAGGTCCACGTCTCCAATAGTCCTGCCGTACCTGTCCTTTCCGATGACCTTCACGGTGACAACCTTGGAGAACGCAAGGGTTGACGTGAACTGCTTGGCCTTCGCGCCGAAAGCTTGGCCCCGTTCCGGACAGTCGATGCCGTTGAGGCGGACCTTTTCTGCCTTGCCTTCGTGCATGACCTCGATGGTGTTCCCGTCGGTAATGGCGGTAACCTTCCCGGTGAACGTCTGCTTCTCCCGCTCAACGCGTTTCTTCTTCGCTGCCCGTATCGCAGCGGCCTCCGGACGCAGCGCAAGAAGATTGTCCTTGAAGACTGCCTCAAGCGACGTGCCCGCTACCTGGCGCCGCCCAGGAACGGTGCCATTCTTCTGATATGCCGTGAACTCCTTCTCCGTCATATTCCCTACGATTCTGCGAAGCGATTCCTCAGAGCAGGCGTACTCGCACGCGGCCAAGAGCCTTTGCGCTTCAGCCCTTTCCGTGGCATCCGGCACGGCCACGGCAGTGCGAAGCCACTCGATGGCAGTGGACACGTTTCTAAACTTGATTTCGTTCTGAGCCCCACTCACCAATGTGGCCACACGGGCGTTGGCAGCGATCCGGCGGGCCTCAGCTTCCTCATCGGCCTTCTGTTCAGCTGCTACCCTTCGCTCCGTTTCCGCCTGCTTCTCGGCTCGTGACACCAGTCGTGACACCAGCAGTCCGCTGGTGAAGAGAATCAGCAGGACGGCGTACAATCCCGCCGAGACAACGACAATTCCATTCCGAGTCTTGCGGCTGGCGTCTAAATGTAACGCGCGCAGACTTCTCTGTCGGAACTTGCCGGAGGCGAAATAGGCAATCGACGAGGCCGCGATGACGAAAGCTATAAAGAGCATGAGTTTCGCAAAATGGGGGGAAAGCATGAACGGCACCAGCGGTCCTAAGAGCAGGCCAACGACTTTGAGAGCCCTCCAACGTCCTCCAGGTTTCTTGAGGGGCGGGGAGGGCGACTGAGGTTTTGTTGGCGGCGGTGGCTTTGACGGCTTTGGTGGGGCCTGAACGGAGAGTCTCCTATGGCATGGCTCGCAGACAACGTGACCTTTCCAATGGTAGGCCCGCTCCAGGCGGCCGAGCTTGACATCGCAGTTCCGACACGTCTCAATCTGCGCGGCCATAGGCACCCCTCCCCACGCGCAGTGGCGCACCCGTTCGGCCGTAGTGTGCCTCATGTACGCGCTGGCGTCAAGCCCCGGTTTCGCGCCGGGGGGCCTTTCTTGCCCCGCCCCGGGGCCTCCTGAAATTCCCCTCCGCAATACGAGCACAGGGGACGGCAACGGACTTGATACATCGGCTGCTCGTAGCTCTCACAATCCTGCTCCTTGTCTGTTCGGTCGCTTTCGTCCAAGAGGCCGAAAAGCGCTCGGAAAGCCTGCCGGGCGGGGACCTCATAAGGACCTCTCATAATGTCAGGCGTGCTATCGTTCGACATGCCATAGACTTCCACACCGCACAAAATCACGTATGCCTCGATCATGCCACGGGAGGCGCTCACAAGTCCGCGCGAGCGGCCTTGCCCGGCTCTGACGGAAGCGAACAAGGTTAGAATCGCGACGCCAGTCAGAGGTGTTGGAACGTCGGACCCAGATGGGTAGAATACACTGCCTTCAGGGGGCGGCTAGGGCACGCGACCCGAACGCCGGAAACTCGCGCCGGTCTGCCGCCTCCATTCTTCCTCAAGGCGAGGTTGCAAAAGCAAGGCGCAGCATGAGCGATGCAACACCTTCCCCGTCTGACGTGCGCCATTCAATCCTTCAGGACTTCCATGATCGGCTTGGGGCATGGATGAACGTCTTGGGAGACCCGGAGGCGTGGACATCTGACCCTCCGTTGATGGGGCACGTTGGCGACGCAGACCTTGAACAGGTCGTGGCCGCCTTGAAGGAGGAAGGATTTCCCGAACAGGCAACGTGGTTGCAGAGTCAATGGCAGAGCCTCGTACCCAAGAGAATTTGGCCATTGGTGCGCTGGACGTGTGCGGATGAAGGTCTCGGTAAGCAGCTTGATGAGGTCGGTGGGCCATGCGGTGAACCATCCGAGGAGTTCCGCAAGAATCCAGCCGATTCGCCAGAAGTAATGAGCCTGATTGGGCACATGGCGCACCTTCAAGCGGCCATTCAGCGCATTCTCGCGCCGTCCGCCCTACCGGAGCAGCCGAGAACGCCCGATGACCGCGCCTTCCTTGAACGCCTTCTGAGCGCGTCAGCACCCCCACGCTTGAACGCAGTCGAGATGGCGCGCCTGGAAGCCTATCTCAAGCGGCCCGTGAGCATGTCCATGATGCAGCGCACCGCCCACGGGGACCCGGACACAATGAGGGAACGCGACCGCCTTTACCGCCTGAAAGAGATACGGGACTTCAATAAGGCCCTGCCCAACATGCCCGACAACTTGGGCGACATGAAGGACCTGCATCTTCGGGACGCCATGAAACTGCTCAACACGCTCCGTGAGTGGCTTGATTTCGTGATGTGGTTCACCATCGAATACCCGGACAATCAGCCCGTCAGGTACGGGTGGTTCGTTGTCGACTATCCGGACGGCAAGCCCGGCAATCCTGACTTAAAGGCAGAGTGTGCGGAGAGGGTTCTTGCCGGGTGGCTGTATGCGACCGGCGATCCGCTGACGTGGGTAACTCAAGTGGCGTTCGAGGGCGGCAAGGAACGCGAAGTGGACGTTGACAGGTTCTACGGCTGGATGGGCGGTGAAGTGCGGACGCTCGTGGAATGGATTGCCAGGAAGACCGCCGCCGCAAACACTGCGAAGTTGCCGCCCTGGTATCCACGAGGCGACATCTTCCCCAAAGGCGACAATCTGGCCGCGGTGCATGCGGACTACCTGGACATGCGTAGGGCAGTCGCGGACTACTATAAGCAACTTGCGGAACCATGCGCGGCGCAACCGCCGTGGATTGGCTTCCCTGACCCTGTGCCGTTGCCCGCGAGCGCCCAGGCCGCGAAGCACGATGCACACTTGAAGCCAGCGTTACTGGCGCAACCGGCAACGGTAGAGGATGGGGACGAATTGAGGCTGCGTATCGTGGACTACTTTGTTTACAAGGATAATACCGTCTGGAAGTGCTACGGCAGTCCCCTGCAATGGAAGAAGCCCAGCGACGAGAAATGCTTCGAGATGCTGATAGCGCAGCCGAACCGGTGGACGACACGGCAACAACATAAGGAAAGTGGTCTCAAGGACTCCACGATCAAGAGCGCGATAAGTCGTATTCGCGCGGCGCTGTGGGATGTTCTCAAGTATCGACCCGAATACAGCAAAATGGGAGACGCAAAGGGAAGAGCGCTTGTCCGCAAGACCATTCTGCAGAAGGAAGTTGCCAGCAGACGCGCTTGCTACCGCCTGTGTGTGGAAGCCCATGAGGGGGGCTTTCGACCAAAAGCGCCCCCGGCAACGGGGGGCAACGGAAAGTCTGTCAAGTCGAAATCGTAACTCGCCACTCATAGCATCTCGCCTTGCAAAACCTCGCCTTTCTCTATGCACTTGACGTTGCCCCGTCCGGCAACAGTGGGCAACAGAAACAATGCTGTACAATGCCTTTATCGCGGGCAGTTGTTCTCCGTCTTAGGACGAAGGGAGCGGGCTGTGATAGACGGTGGTATTAGTACACGGGCAGTCCTCGACGGGCTGACGGCCGAAGGCTTCCGGATAACGGCGGCGTATTTGGCCTACCTGACGCGAGAGCGGATCATCCCGCCTCCCACGAAGGTGTGCGGGGCGCTTGTGTGGGGGCCGGGCGACGTGGCCCGAATTCGTTCGGTGCTTTATCGAAGGGGCCGTGGGCCGAGGGGGGCAGCCCGTTGAGCATTGCGCCACTCGATGCCGCTCTGAGCTACGCACGGCGAGGATGGCTCGTGTTGCCCCTCCACACGCCACACGCCGGGAAATGCTCTTGCGGCAACAGCGCGTGCGGCAGTCCCGGAAAACATCCAAGAACCACACACGGCCTCAAGGATGCGAGGCTGGATGAAGCGACTATCCGACGTTGGTGGAATCTATGGCCGGATGCGAACATCGGCGTGGTCACGGGAACGAAGAGTGGTCCTGTGGTGCTCGATCTGGACGTGCGGGACGGGACAGACGGGCCGACAACGGCGGAGGCGCTGTTTGGGTTCAAACCGGAGTCGCACTACCAAAGAACTGGTGGAGGAGGTCTTCATTGCTTCTTCAGGAGACCGGACCTGCTGCATGTCAAGAGTCGGACCGGAAAAGGGGCAATTGCGCCTGGGGTGGAACTCAAGGCGGACGGGGGTTACGTGGTCGTGCCTCCGTCGGTGCACTGGTCAGACAAGTGTTATGAATGGCTGAGCCACCCGGAGATTGATGGAGAGAGGCTCCCTGAACTTCCCAGCTGGGCCTTGGACGGTGCGGCCCAGGACGCCAAACATTCGCGTCGCGAGAATCGAATAGCTGGACCGATCCGGGAGCTGGAGCGCAACGTTACCTTGACCAGTCTGGCGGGGAGCATGCGCTGCCGGGGCATGACCGTCCAAGCGATTGAAGCGGCCCTTCTGGCTGAGAACACCGCCCGGTGCGACCCACCGTTGACGGAGAAGGAAGTTCGTCGTATTGCAGCCAGTATTGGGAAGTATCCAGCAGCGAACCAGGCGCGTCCGAGGACGAATGTTGACACGGCTACGCTTACGACGGACGTGGGGAACGCGGCGCGGCTCGTCAAGCAACACGGCAAGGACCTGCGCTATTGTGCGGCTTGGGGCAGGTGGCTTCCTTGGGATGGTGTCCGGTGGCGTGCTGACGCTAATCTGGAGGTCATGAGACGCGCGAAGAGAACAGCGCTGTCCATTTACGATGAGGCGAAAGAGGCGCACGGCGACCGTCAGGAGGCTCTGTCCAAGTGCGCGTTCGTGTCTCAGCGGCGGGAGCGTCTCAACGCGATGGTGGACCTAGCGCGTTGCGAGCTGGAGGTGTCTCCGGGGGACCTGGACGCCGACGGGTGGCTTTTGAACGTGTTGAACGGCACAGTTGACTTACGGACCGGGGAACTTCGAGAGCATCGACGCGAAGACCGGATAACGAAGCTCGCTCCGGTGAAATTCGAGACCGGGGCGACCTGTCCGTTGTGGGATGCTTTCCTTCGGCGAATCACGGGCGGCGACGCTGCGCTGATTGCCTACCTTCAGCGGATTGCCGGGGTGTGCCTCACGGGCGATGCAAGGGAGCAAGTCCTGTTCATCTTCTACGGCACCGGTGGAAACGGCAAGAGCGTTTTCCTGGACACGCTGAGCGGGTTACTCGGAGACTACGCGGCTGAGGCCGCCCCGGACCTCTTGATAATGCGGCGCTCCGAAGAGCATCCCTGCGAAGTGGCCGACCTGTGCGGCAAGCGCCTTGTGGTGGCATCGGAGACGGAGGAAGGCACGCGGCTGAAAGTCCAGTTGGTTAAACGGCTGACTGGGAACGCGCGCATTAAAGGCCGATTTATGCGGCAGGACTACTTTGAGTTTCCCAGGACGCACAAGCTGGTGCTCGTCACGAATAACAAGCCGAAGATCCGGGAAAGGACTTGCGCGATGTGGCGGCGGGTCCGGCTCATTCCATTCGACGTCACGATCCCGGAGGATGAACAGGACAAGGAACTGATCCGCAGGCTGATTGACGAATGGCCGGGCATACTCCGCTGGGCGCTGGCTGGTTGCCTGGCATGGCAACGCGAGAGACTGAATCCACCGGAGGCGGTGAAGGCGGCGACACAGGCATACCAGGACGAACAGGACCCGTTCCGTGAATTCTTGGAATCGAGTTGCGTTCTGACACAGCACAGCTGGGTTAGTCGGACGAACCTGTTCGCGGCTTACCAGACGTGGGCTCGTGAGGCCGGGGAACGCTGGCCTCTGGATCGGACAGCGTTGTATGACCGATTGCGGAAGCAGGGCGGAATTGCAGAGAAACAGCGCCGCGTAAGTGGACGAATGATAAGAGGTTTTGAAGGAATTGGACTGCTCGCGTCTCCCGAGGCGAGCCCGAGTGACGCAGGGTGAAGCAGCTTAAAGGGGGTTGTTCTCCATGTGCGCCCTTTTAAGAGGTAGACCGGCCAAGCCTGCTTCAGGGTGCTTCACTGGTACGCGGCGGTTGCGTTGGAAGGATGACGGATGAAGGTAGAGGTGCAAGTGACCACACAGACAATCCGAGGCGTCCGGCAGGCCAGCAGGACAGCACTTCTAGGCAAAGAAGGGCATTTCCGAGAGGGGTTTGGACCGTTGCCGACCCCACAGCAGAGCATCCTACTTCGCTGCCTGGACTATCGAGAGACGCGCGGCGAAATCGCAAACTGTGAGTGCGGACCCGGGTCCAGAGAGCCGTGTTCGCTTTGGCTATTTCGGATGGGCCGTAAGTGCGGGAGCGGGTTCAAGCTGAAGGCGATCCGGGCCTATTGCCTGTGGGGCATGTGCGGCAGTTCACAGGAAGTGAAACTCTGTCCCTCGGAGACATGCCGCCTCTGGCCATATCGCTTGGGCAGGCGACCGAGGGTGGTAAGGGATAGCGTCTCGTGAGCACTGGCGCGATAGAGTCTCGGCCTTTGCTCGTGACCGCTGACCAGGCGGCGCGGCTGCTTGGGGTTGGCAGAAGTAGCTTTTACCGTCTGCATAGCAGCGGTCGGGTGCCGATGCCGTTGCGGCTTGGTGGATCGGTGCGCTGGCGGCGCGACGAGATCACCGCGTGGATCGCCGCCGGCTGCCCTCCGCGTGGACGCTGGAGGTGGGACGGGGAATAGCCAGCGAAAAAATACGAGATGGCGTTTGACATTTTGCATCGCGCAAAGTATTCTTGTAGATGTGAACGAACGTAAGAAGAAAATGGGCCGTCCTCCGAAGAAGCCTGCCGACCGACGCAGCACACAGCTTTGCGTGCGCATGACGAAGGCGGAACGAACCAGAATCGCGGCCGAGGCGAAGAGGCTACGCATCTCGGCCGGAGAAGTTCTTATGCGCCCTTGGCGAGAGGAGAAGTAGCTATGCGCGTGTTCAAGGCGACGTATAAGGATCGGAAGGGCCGCAGGCGGCAATCGGCCAAGTGGTACGTGGAGTTCAAAGACCACCTGGACACGGTTCGGCGCTTTCCAGCGTACACGGACCGGAAGGCATCCGAGGAGTTCGGACGTAAGCTGGAACGGCTGGTCTCCTGTCGCGTGGCCAAATTGCCGCCAGATGCAGAATTGACGCGCTGGATTGAGGGCCTCGACGACAAGGCACGGGATCGGTTGACCCGGATCGGACTGCTTGAAACGCACCGGGCGGCGGCGAGCAAGCCGCTCACAAAGCATCTGAACGACTTCGAGGCGGCGCTGCTGGCCAAGGGGAATACCGCCAAACACGTGGGGCTCGTAGCGAGCCGAGCAAGAAGTGTCATTGGCGGTTGCGGCTTTCGTCTTTACTCGGACATTTCTCCTGGACGTGTCCAAGCACATCTGGCGACCTTGCGCGAAGACACTGAGAATAGGCCGGGAATTTCCGCGCAGACGTTCAACTTCTACCTCCAGGCTCTGAAGCAGTTCTGCAAGTGGATGGTCAGAGATGGCCGCGCGACGGTCTCCCCGGTTGACCACCTCCAGGGGCTGAACGTGCGCGCCGATCGGCGACACGTCCGGCGTGCACTCACGCAGGAAGAGATCGGACTTCTACTCCAAGCGGCGAGGAAGGGTACGGAAATCCGGGGGTGGACCGGCTATGATCGCTATGTGCTTTATACGGTGGCTTTGGAGACCGGCCTGCGATGGTCTGAGCTTTATGGGCTCACCCGCGCCAGCTTCGATCTTGATGCACAGCCGCCGACCGTGACAGTCGAGGCCGCATACTCGAAGCATCGGCGCGAGGACGTCCTGCCCCTGCGCGTGAAGACGGCGAGCCTGCTACGGGACTATCTGGCAGATCGTCTGCCGGGTGCCGATGCGTTTCCGCGCGTCCTGGACAAAGCAGGTGCCAAGGCGTTGAAAGACCATCGTATTGCTATGGAACTCCTCAGGCCGGACCTTGAGGTCGCGCAGATACCCGAGACGGACGGCTCGGGACGCGTTGTGGATTTCCATGCGCTGCGTCATACGTTCATTACGAACCTTGCTAACTCCGGCGTGCATCCGAGTGTAGCACAGGCGCTCGCCCGGCACAGCGACATCAATCTCACGATGAGCCGCTACACACATACCGTCCTGGATCGGCAGAGCGATGCCGTTGAAGCGCTGCCCCACTTCGAGGAAGAAGTGACTGCGGCACGGGCGACAGGCACGGACGGCGAAAATGTCTTGCCGTCCTGCTTGCCGTCTCAGCGGGGAAAACATGGGACTCAGCGGGACAAGCTGAGACAACAGGCTGAGAAGTCTCTACAGCGCGAAAAGCCGCGAAACTCGCGGTTGAAATGCGAATTGGGCAAGCAGGACAAGGCAGACAAACTGGTACGCCCGGCAGGACTCGAACCTGCGGCCTGCGGTTTAGGAAACCGCCGCTCTATCCACCTGAGCTACGGGCGCTTATGATGATCTTGAGTTTAACGTGGACGCTCTCTTCGCGAAACGGTTCGATGTCGTCCGTGAGAGTATGCCTGAACGCCGTGTAGTCGTCAACTCTCCGCATTGAGAAGCCGCCAAAGGTGGATCCTGTCCGACTCCCCTGCCGGTTCGGCCGTTTCCTTTACGCAGGTTTGCCTAACAGGCCGTTGAAGAAGTGTGGCTCCGCCGCCTGTCTGCGTGCTCCGCACAGGCAGGCCCTCGGCGGAGGAACCGCAATCCGCCGCGGCGGGCGC
>SDBU01003666.1_pt1 | contig 19402 bp, 19 predicted proteins | sample 2277071 | NCBI WGS metagenome assembly SDBU01 (sample SAMN10397929, study PRJNA504765) | marine sediment metagenome | isolation source: marine sediment core GS08_GC12, 126 cmbsf | place: Arctic Ocean: Gakkel Ridge, Loki's castle | collected 2008 | reverse complement strand
CCTCGCTCAGGTCGTGACACGCCCGCACCGCGCCCGCTTGGCAGATTGTGAGTCATATCGAAGAAGAACGTCGATTCAGCGGTCGGGTTTTCTCGCCGCCCTTTGTCGTTGTTCATAGGACTTCTAGCCCCAGTGACGGCGTTCGTTGCGTCGGGACCACAATCGACGAAAAGCGAGACGTCGCTGTCGAGAATCATCTTCTGGTGCTCTTGCCACGAGACGAGAGCCTGGCGAGTTGCGTCGAATTGCTTGATATACTGAAATCAGCGAACTCGAACGATTGGCTGAACCAGCGAATCCGATGTCGACATCTGACTGTTCCCGCTCTGGGTGACCTTCCCTGTCCTATGCGCAACAAGCCCAAATGACCTAGGAGGGGACCGATATGCCAGTCAACAGACGAGTGACCACACAAGACATAAGTTGGTTCCTTGACCTTGAGAGGAACGGACAACTCGATCTGGATCCTACATATCAACGTCGCAGCGTATGGAGCCCTCGAGATAGGCGCTTCTTCCTAGATACCATCTTCAGGGGTTATCCGAGTCCTTCGATATTCTTGCATAAGCAAATCATTGAAGGACAGACTGTATACGCAGTAGTGGACGGCAAACAGCGTCTGCAAACGATCATTTCGTTCACACAGAACAAGATCGCAATGGCGAGCGACTACGGCGATGCACGTCTAGACGGAAAAAAATGGCGGACAATACACTTGGACTCCACCCTTGCTCGTATCTTCTGGGACTATGTGTTGCCCGTCGAGTTCATTGATGTAATTGAGGGAACCACTTTCGTCAATGAGGTGTTCGACCGCCTCAATCGCAACTCTAGGAAGCTTGTAGACCAAGAATTGCGGCACGCAAAATACGACGGCTGGTTCATATCATTCGTGGAAAGGGAATCAGAAGCGCTCGCGTGGGAGAAACTTGGGGTTGTAAGTACTGCCCGATCAAAGAGAATGCGGGACGTTCAGTTCTTATCCGAACTGCTGATCGTGTTGTTGAAGGATGAAGTGGATGGATTTGACCAGAATGAGATTAATGATTTCTACGCGAAATACGAGGATCCAGCCGAATTGGGTGCCGGATTCGATGAGCAGTCAACCCGGACACGATTTGCTGAGGCAAGGCAGTACTTGTTGGATATGGAAGAAGAGAACTCAACAGTCACTCGCTATGCAAAAGACTTCACCAACCTCTACAGTTTGTGGGCAGTCATTGTCTTGAACGCCAACGCTCTGCCGAGCCCTGGCGACTTTGCGCGCAGGTACGGCGAGTTCATGGATGAAGTGGGCCTATACAGGAGTGAAGACTACTTGCGGAGTGTCATAGATCAAGAAGAGACCCCATCTTTTCCTCAGGGCCTGAAGTATTATCAGAACAGTGTAGGAGCGAGCACCGAGCCTCCGCAACGTGAAGAGAGACACAACGCTCTGAAATCGGTCATGTTTGGTGAGCCCTGACCATGATGAAAATCACCAAGTCGGTCAGAGATGCCCATGCTGAGCAGAAAGAGAAGTATGATCGTCTCGCGTGTATGGTTGACGATACGATTCGTGCGGTCAAAGAGCGCGGCTGGCATTATGAGAGCCGCGTAAAGGAACCGGAAAGTTTTGCCCTCAAACTCGAAACGGGACGCTATACGCGTCCACAAGAGATCGACGATTTCTTCGCATGCACTCTGGTAGTGGAGAATCTTGCTGCAATCCCCAGAGCGCAGAAGATCGTCCTCGGCAGATTCGGATTGCATAAGAGGCGACCGCCAAGCGACGCGCTGACCGCCAAACCTCCAGACTCCTTTCGATTCGATGATCTGCGACTCTACGTCAAATGGAAGGATCAACCGAGCAGTAGGCCCACTGGACTCGCTGGGCTGGTCTTCGAAGTTCAGATCAAGACATTCCTACAGCATGCTTGGGGCATAGCGACCCATGACCTCACATACAAGAGTGACGAGAAGAACTGGCCTAAAGAGCGAATCGCGTTTCAAGTACGGGCCATGCTTGAGCATGCCGAAACATCCATTCAGGAGGCAAAGAAACTGGCCAAGTCCAGCTCTCTCAAGAAGACAGATGAATTCTCAAAGCGCGTATCGACGCTAATAGCCGTGATCAATAAGCTCTGGCCAGCAGGTATGCTGCCCACCGACAGGAAGCGCCTCGCAGAGAACATCGACAATCTCCTTCTTCACGTAGGCGTTGACTCAGGAGAGTTGAAATCTATTGTCGAAGCAGAAACCGTGTTGGGAAAAGGAACCCAGACTTTGACTCTATCGCCCTTCTCGATCGTTGTGCAATCCCTTCTCAACCAGCAACCTGATAGGATGAGGGATTTTCTTTACGGGCCTGAGGAGGGATTCAGCATCTTTATTCCCAGGGAGGTCGAGTTTCCTCCTTCAGTCGATCGAGCCCTGGTCAAGAACGCGGTGCTCGACTGAACTGGATGGGGTTTCTGGTCAACGAGGAACTTCCTCCCCACTTGCGCCGTGTTGCCATCTGTTGTGTGGCTGAACGACCCTTCTTGTCGGAATGGCTACCCCCCCCCATTGTGACCAAAATGTGACCATTTTATGGTGCCGAGGGCGGGATTTGAACCCGCATGGACCGAAGTCCAACGGATTTTAAGTACGTTCAATGATAGTCCGCTAGGTGTTATCTAGTGCCATTTCGTAGCTAGATTACCCCTCTGATATCCCATTTTGTACCTTTCTTGTAGCACCCCATGCCGCTCAGTTCGTTAGCAGAATGTTAGCAGAAATCACTTTCTTCGAGGCGCAGGACGACTGCTCCAAGAAAGGTGCGTCGAGGTCTGTCCGGCTGGAGGACCGCTGAAGTCGAGGTTCACTCGTGATTCCGAGCGGACCTTTGTCACTGCGAAGCTGGGGGGAGGCCAAGGCGCGGAATCAAGAAACGAACGATATCTACTATGACCTGTCATACTGATCCCTGCTTGTGACCTGTCATAGTATGATTCGCAGACGGAGCGTGGTGTTGGATGCGGGCACGCTATCGTCGGGGAAGCCGCCAACTCGTCAGAGTACGACGAGACGCGCTGAGATCAGTTTCCTCGCTGGGTCACGGTCGGGTGTGACATTGGGGGGGATGAAATGGCGAGGCTGGAATTGAGCGTGAGATTGGTGGGGAGATCTCCCCAGCGTCTTCGACACCCACTGCGAGCTCGACGTTCGACTACCCACGCCGACCAGCCATGCTGGCAACCCGCATATTGGAAGTGGTACAATGACTCGGGGTACGTGGATACTGCTTTGATGGGGCTACAGGCTATTCGGTGAAAGATGAGGGAGGCATCAGCAATGCAGGAACGGGGAAAACAGATGGCGACAAACAGCCCTGAGGAAAATGGCGATACTCGACAACGCACCGCCATACGAAAGGCGATCATCCTAGCTGCAGGACCTGGAAGCCGGATGCAGCCGTTCACCGACACCATGCCCAAATGCCTCGCTCCTGTGAACGGCACGCCGATACTAATCAACGCACTGACCCACCTTTTCGATGCAGGGATACTCGAGACAGTGATTGTCGTTGGTCACTGCAAGGAGAAGGTATATGAGCTTGTAGGTGATCACTTCAGGGACATGAGGATTGTCTATGTCGAATCGATGGACTATGCATCAACCAATAACATCTACTCGCTCTGGCTGGCGCGTGAACATCTGTGTGAGGATATTCTCCTGCTTGAATCAGACATATTCTTTGACCGTCAACTCATAGACAAAATGCTCTCCCAGGGAAGCGACAATCATGCAGCTGTCGCCCGGCATCAGTCTTGGATGTCAGGCACGGTGGCAAGCCTCGACAGTAGTAACAATGTCCAAGCGTTGCTGGACACCCGTCACCAGGCCGCCGACTTCGATTACTCCAAGGTCTACAAGACAGTCAATATCTATCTTCTTCGCCGTGAGTTCCTATTGCGCTATTTCGTGCCCCACATTGAGGCATTCATCGCCTCCGGCGACGTCAACGATTTCTATGAGGTTATTCTCCACACGGCGGCCTATCATCGGAAATACAACATGGCTGCCGTGTTCTGCGATGATGCCAAATGGTACGAGATCGACGACGATAACGATCGGGTTGTCGCTGAGTACATGTTTGCATCCCAGGAGAAGCGTTACGATTTTATCTGTAGCCAGCATGGCAGCTACTGGCGCTACGATTTCGCCGATCACGCTTATCTCTACAACCTATACTTTCCGCCCGAGGAGGTTATCCTCTATCTTAAGAACAATATTCATGATCTGGTGTTGGAATACCCTGCGGGACAGGAAACCTTTGCCGGACTAATCGGAACACTCATTAGTCAGCCCGCTCGGCGACTGGTAGTGGGGAATGGTGCTTCTGAACTTATCAAGATCATCTTTGGCAGGCTCTGCCAGCGGCCCATTATTCCGGTGCCATCGTTCAACGAGTATGCCAACGTTGCACCCAAGGGAAACGTCATCGAGTTTGACCTCAAACCACCCTCTTTTCAGTTGGACGTAGATGAGTACGCTGAGAGGATCATTCGATGTGGTGCTGATGTGGCAGTAGTGGTAACCCCAAACAACCCGACATCACTGGCTGTTCCAAAGTCCGATCTTGTGCGACTCATAGAGAAGCTGGCAAATCGCGATTGTATGCTTGTTGTCGACGAATCCTTTATCGACTTCATGAGTGATTCTGATCGGGCGACTCTCCAGAGTGAAATTGGAGAGTACCAGAACCTCGCGATCATAAAGAGCATGAGCAAATCCTACGGCACTGGCGGCTTGCGGATCGGATATCTGCTCACCGCGAATAGCAGGTTCGCTGAGGCAGTGAGAAGGGAAACGCACATCTGGAACATCAACGGCTTTGCCGATGCTTTCTTGCGACTTGTCCCCAGGTATCGCAGGGAGTTCGTTAGAAGCTGCGAGCTGGTGCGCGCCGACTGTGACGGACTGTACGAGAGGCTATGTTCTCTTCCTGATCTTACTGTCTATGGCCCAGATGCCAACTTTGTATTCTGCCGACTCCCGGATAGCGCGCCATCTGGCCCCGAAGTGACCCGAAGGTTGTTCGTTGAGCACAACATGCTCATCAAGCACTGCGCTGGAAAGACAATGCCGGACTCTGACCGCTACCTCCGGATCGCCAGCCGCACCGGGCCTGAGAACCGCAGGCTCGCAGAGGCCCTCATGAGTGTGATCGGTGTTCGGGGGGGAGGAAGCTGAACCATGTCTGATTCGCAGCAAGACCTTGTGACAGATCGTCCTGTCATCAAGGCAACCTGCTCAGATGATCCAATGCAATCTGATCGAGCGAGCATTCTCGCTTTTGCGGTGGACATTCCCAACATTATCACACTAGCTGGTCTCTGCTGCGGTGTTCTCGGAGTGTTCCTGGCCATCCAAGGCAACTTCCCAGCGGCGATTATTGCAATGCTCTGGGCGGTGCTTTTCGATTGGTATGATGGGCCAGTTGCCCGGCGAATTGCGGGACGAAGCGACGATTTGAAGGCATTCGGAAGCAAACTTGATTCGCTGGTGGACATCGTAAGTCTGGCGATATGCCCGGCCATCATATTGCTCAGCTACGGGGATTTCAATCCGTGGTTCTTGCCGGGCGCATTGGCAATAATCATGGCTGGGGTTCTCCGACTCGCCTATTTCGATGTTTTCGGCGTTGATGCCGATGGAACCATTGTAGGCTTATCGTTGGACATTACAGCCCTCGTTGTGGCACCACTCTTCCTGCTTGAAGGTGTCTTGAGTCACAATGCGTTCGCGGCTACGCTCTACGCGGTAATCGCAGTGCTGGCAATACTGCACGTGGCTCCATTCCGGGCGAAGAAGATGGTTGGCCATTGGTACCACTTTGTTACCATATACATCCTGGGGCTGACCGCCGTATTCAGTTGGCAGTTGTTTGACTAGTTCAGCTGAGATCATGGCCTGAGCCCGTTCCCATATCGTGATTCTTCATTCATTCCTGTTCGTAACGCCAATCTTTGGGGCAACTGGGCCCCATGTTCCCTAGTCAACGATGCGGAGCCTGAAGAAATGATTCTGCAACTGGGGCCAGGCAATACCGAATAGCGAGAATACGCGGGGCATCAGCCAGAGACTAACCGGCGCTGTGCTCCTAAGACACCACCACGTGAGCGCGCCGAGAAAAGGTGATTCCGCGGGCAGGCAAGGCATCCATCTGCGACGCAGGTCGACAATCGCCTCTCCGGTCAGCATGGCGGCATAACCATAGTTGCGTCGCACCTCAGGGGCGCTGAAACCCGCTTCGAGGAACAGCTTGCTGTAGACGCTCGTACTTCGATATGCTGCCTGATACTCGCCCTGAGCAATGGATATTCCCTTAGGCACAGTAGACTCGCGAAGTATGATGGAACCATCATTGGTCAAATGATTCGGCAGGGAACGAAGCAACGCGGTGGTATCAGCATCGTTCAGATACATGCACATTCCTCCGAGGAAGATCAGATCAAAGGGCCCATCTGGGAGTTCGACTCGCACATCGCCTTCAATGATTTCGATGTTTGTCAAACCATGCATCCGTTCTCTGGCGGCCTCGACCATCGCAGAGCTCTGCTCAATACCCACCACAGAGCTGTATCTATTCGCAAACACGGCAAGCCAGCCCCCGGCGCCGCAGCCGAGGTCAAGCACTCTTCCTGTCACGGGAACTGCATCGAGCCAGTCGCTGATTGTCTGTAACTCTTTGCGCAGGCGATAGAGGGCGGCATCGACTGGAAGATTATGCTCATGGGCCATCATACTGACAGCGGCAGCGCTGCCATTGCCTAGTCTATTGAAATATCGTCTGACGGCTTCAGCATCAATCTTTCCCTCAGCAGAACTCGCGACTTTCATAGGTACCTACTTCTGAAACAGCCAATAGTGCTGATGAGGATTATGGTATCGTTCCTCGTAAACCTTGACGTTGCCTCGGTGCAGGAGCACAAAGTGCGTCTCGAATAGACGTGCATAATCCTCATCGGATCTATAACGAGTGGGATTGTCGGTCGAAGGTGCCGTTCCTGTAGAACCAACGAAACAGCTTTCTCGAAAGAATACCTTTCCGTTTTCACGTAACCATCTGTGCATGCGGTCCCTTAGCTGTTCAATCTGTGTATCATCCAAGTACATGAATAGCCAGTTGATGAAGATGAAATCAAACGAGCTATCGTCGAATTCCAAATCCATCACATCAGCGCAGCAATACGAGGTGTTATTGAAATGAGAGGTGGTCTTCCTGTTCTCCTCTATAAACTTCTCAACAAAATCAACGACGGTTACGTGATCGGCCACTTGTACGAAATGAGAGGTATACCGCCCAATGCCTGCACCCAGTTCCAGAACAGCCATGTGGGTCAAAGAAGGTAGCTGAGAAAGGATATCTGCCCTTTCCGCCTCGTCCAACGTATCCACATCAGAAAGGAGCATCATACCCCCCACCGTGCTGGGCCTACTCTCCCAGAAATCATAGGTCATGATCTCTCCTGTGCAGCCGAGCGAACTCACGTTCAGATGAATAGTGCTAAAACAGACCCTGCGTCATTAGGCTATCCTATTTGAATTTCTTCGATATGTGGCTGCAGTCAACTCTCATCTGACCCAATGCTCAGCGTGCTGTGAAGGAACAGGTACTATTCTACCAGGATCAGCGTCATCCATCAATTCCTTGGCTGTCCACCGCACCATTGTTGTGGCACTGCTCCGAATCATAATTGGCTTTTCCGACCCCCTGTTAGTATCTAGTAGATAATTAGCTTGATATTGCCTAACACGCTGGTCGAGAAGTGAGAAACTTGCAAGATTTACCATGAAACCTCCTTTATCCCACCTATTGCAGGAACTCCATTATCTCGCTTCGGGTTAGCAAAATGTTAGCAAAACGTGGTGCCGAGGGCGGGATTTGAACCCGCACAGCCCGAAGGCCAACGGATTTTAAGTCCGTCGCGTCTGCCGATTCCGCCACCTCGGCTTTTTAGAAAAGGTAGGTGGAACTGCACGCTAGTGTAGCAGTGCAAGAGGTTTCAGTCAACGCTTAGCGGTGGCTTACCGGTCGATGACTTAGATCGCGGGCGAGGGTAGAGATGAGGCAGGTTGCCAGGCAGTATTTCGAAATTCTATCGAAGGCTTTCTAATTAAGCCTGGATTTAAAAGACTACCCCCCATCCTAATACGAATGTAACGATGGAGAGAATGACAGTTATTGATATACCGAAAAAGAGGATATATCGAGCTTTGCGGGGGTTTTTATCTCTGTTGACGGCCCAGGCAACGGCACCTCCTACCCATGGTGAGAAGAGTAACAAAGGGGAGACTATGGGCATGAGCCACCAGGCCCATGAAATACGTTGTTGGGATTGAAGGCGTCTTTTCTCCTCGGAAATGAGTGTGCCACAACGGGGGCAGAATAAGGCATCATTGAGAAGCCGAGCCTTACAGGTTTGACAGGTGTTTAAGGACTTTCCACAGTGCTCACAAAAGCCTCCAGCGACGGTAAATTGGCCGCATGTGGAGCACTTAACAAGTTCAGCCATCTTGGGAGAAACGATACAATTAAATGTGAACACTGTCAATAGGGGGCTATTACAAGCTCCCGCGAAACGGTTAATGTCTAAAGGCATCTGAAGCTAAATCAGCAACCAGCTACAGATACTGGCGAAGCTGAGTCCAAAGATTTCCGGCGTTTCGCGGGAAGCTCAAGGCAACGCTTTTTAGAATATTATATGACGTTAGTTTAAGATCAATTTGTTCGCGTAGATTTATTCAGTAAAAGGCGTCTCTGGTGGCTTCCTGATTGGTTGGTAGAGTTGTACAATGGTTATATGGCTAACACTGAGACGAGCTTGCCAGAGAGCGACTGCTAAACACGTTTTAATGAATTCCCATATCTTCTTAACTATTTTGGAAATAGCGTGATACACCGATAGATATAGAAATAGCCAGGACGACTACAGTCAAGGATATGCCTAACCAAAGTATGTTTGTTGCTTTGAGCGGGTCTCTGCGTCTATTCAAGGCCCAGGCGATGACACCACCTACCCATGGTAGCGTGCCTATAAATGGGCAGATAATGGGGAGAAGCCACCAAACCCAGGAGACGTGCTCATGCGAACGCAATTCTTTTCCACCGCCGGTGAGTGCTGCACCACACTCATAGCAAAATATGCCCCCCTTGAGGATCACCGCGTGGCAAGTTTTACAGGAGTAGAGCGGCTTACCGCAGTATTGGCAGAAACTTTCATCGGGGGCTGATCTGCCGCAGGTGGGGCATTTAACTCTGTCAGCCATCTCGTGTCACAAGATACAATCTAACGGAATCGATGTCAATAGATGATGCGAACGCGAAAGCAATCTCTTTTACAAAGGCTTTGTCGCGGGGGATTTTGCTACGTGATTGCTATGGTGTTATATTAGTTCGCCAGGCCGTTTCTCAACGCTGTATTTGTTATCAACCAGGACAAAGCGGCAGAAATATTGGAATGAATTGAAGTAAGAGAATGTTCCGGAACAATGTATTAGGAATATTGGTAGATTCGCTGTCGGTGGCCAGGGTGGTTTCTAAGCATGGCGGAATACACCGTGGACTCTGGTACTTTGTCAGTGTCAGAACCCGTGGTTTGGAGAGGTTTCTTTTTGATTGCTATTCCGTTCTATATTCGAGGGCGTTCGGCAGGCCACTGATTCATGTGATAGGGGACAGCCACGGGAAGGTGTTCAGAGGGAATCGGCAATTCATCGTACACCATCTGGGAGCGGCCACAGCACATAACCTGGCAAACCAAAGCAGCACTATAAACTCCAACCGTAAACTATTTGACATAATCGATAGTGTGAGTCGGAAGGACGTTGTGCTCTTAGTTTTTGGTGAAATCGATTGTAGAATTCATATATACTACCAATACAAGAAGAATAACGAACGAAAGGCGATAAGCGAACTAGTTGCTGATACAGTTTCGAACTATGGAGAAGTCTTAGAGAAGCTGCGAAATCTCGGTGTAAACTTTATTGTGTACGGGGTGCCTCCTGCAACAGAGGTGAGAAACGAGTACCGCTATCCATTTTATGCTTCTCCAGAAACTCATTGCCAGATAAGCAGTATGTTTAATGGGAAACTGAAGGAATTATGCCAGAAGAAGGGCTACCAGTACATTGATGTCCATTCGCGGTTTTCCGATGAGAGTGGCTTCATGTTGGAGGAATATGCTGCGGACGAGATTCACCTGAACGGGCAGGTCGTGGATTTCGTGAAAGGGGAGCTAAGCGAGAGGCTTGGAATCAGCGTGTAACGACGAGCTTTCGCCCTCAGGGAACGCCAAGAACTTGAATACATGATGGAAGGGCGTGCACTGACTGAGGATGATCTCGTGTTCTCGAATCGTGACGGATCTCCGTTCTTGCCGAATAGTCTTACTCATGCTTTTACTGCAACTGTCCGTCGGCTCGGACTTGAAGGAATCAGGTTCCACGATCTTCGGCATACTCACGCAAGCCTTATGCTCAGGCAGGGGATACATCCAAAAATCGTCTCTGAAAGGCTAGGGCACGCGACAGTTGGGATAACTCTTGATACCTATTCACACGTTACACCAGGGCTTCAAGAGGCTGCAGCACTCAGCTTTGAGGAAGGTTTAAATTCAACAACTAGTACTTATGTGGGATAAATGAAGTGGTTATTTCGTAAAAACTGTACAAAACTGTACAAAACTGTTGACAAATAGGGATAGTTGTGGTAAAAGATAACTAGAATCACGACGAAAAGACCCCTGTAAGGTTCCGTCCTTACGGGGTTCTTTTCTTTATATATTCCAACTTTTGTTTTAAATTATCCATAAATGCAATTCGATTTCCGGCTGCCTTTTTCAATAAATGTGAACACCCTTTATAGCTAGAAGCTAGTACGCATTCCAATTTCTCTTTACTAATTAGATATTCCACAAGACACGCAAAATCACCGTCGCTAGTTATTATCACCGCTTTCTCATAGTCGTTTAAATCAATCATTGCTTGTAAAACCAACTCCGCATCGCAATTTCCTTTTACTCTACCACCCTTCAATTGTAATGTTGGTTTGAATATTAATATGTAACCTGCGGACTGTAATGCACGATATAGGCTACTGTTACCAGCAACATATCCTATGAAATAATATGCTCTATCTGCTCCATATTTATCGCTCAAGTACACTCTAAATTTATTAAAATCCAGTAGCCATCCCATTGCTTGAATAGACAAATTTAAATTCTGGCCGTCTATAAATGCATAGTTATTTTGAGGCTTTTTCATTTTCAAGGCATTTTATTGGGCACCTTGACCAAGTAGCCCTCTAATTGTAATTTCTACTAAGGCTTGCGCGAACTTAGAATTAGACAACTTTTCTAAGGTGTTAATGATTTTATTACCTGCTGCCGTAACCCAAATCTTCTTCGGTATAGACTCGATGTGAAGTTCTAAGTCTTTCACATCTCTTTTTAAAGAGTCCAGCTCATCTTTTTGAATTTTATTGTCCTCTTGGAATTTCTCAAATTTTACTACTAGTTCATCAAGTCGTTCTGCCCAGATTTTTGCTTCTTCGGAATTGAAAGGTTTATCAGGATTTTCAAGTTCTTCTACATTTTTGCCTAAACTCTCACGCATTTTTTGAAATATTGGTACAGAAGTATCTTCTAAAATAGTTATTTCTTCAAGTATTCTTCCTATCCATTTAGGTATTCTTTTAATGCAATCATTGAAGCTAACTAAATCATTATTTTCCCCATTTGAAAAAGTAGTACCAGGGAGCTTGTCTCATAAACTCGTTCTCCGAAGCTGGCCCCAACACCGCTCCAGCTTCAGCCGAGGGGTTTATGGGACAGGCTCCAGGGCATTCAAATACTCTCCATTTATCCCCAGACAGTTCAGTTACTGTAAACTTATATGCAGTATCGTTTCTAAAAATGATACTTGCTATTTGTGCTTTTTTTTCGTCATTGAACTTTGTTTCAAAATCCTTGCTCGTGAAAATAAATCTATTAAGCATATCGAGTATATCTTTAATGACTGATTCCCTTAATAATTTCATTGTATCCTCCTTTACCGTTAGCAAAATGTTAGCAAAAGCGAAAAAAGAGCCCCTGGCGTTAATCCGAGGGGTCTTTTTAGCTTCAAAAAGAGAGGCGACGACCGGATTCGAACCGGTGAATAGGGGTTTTGCAGACCCCCGCCTTAACCACTTGGCCACGTCGCCCTGGAGCGGAAGAGGGGATTCGAACCCCCGACCTCCTCCTTGGCAAGGAGGCGTTCTACCACTGAACTACTTCCGCCTTCCAATGTATATTGGCTGACTCTGCCGCTATGTTCAAAAGTGTGCCGAGGAGGAGATTTGAACTCCTACGGGCTTACGCCCACCACCCCCTCAAGATGGCGTGTCTACCGATTCCACCACCTCGGCATGGCAGGGGTGGCAGGATTCGAACCCACGACCAACGGTTTTGGAGACCGTCGCTCTACCTGACTGAGCTACACCCCTTTTCAACCTGTCCTGATCTAGTTCCAGTGACTGCGTTCCGGATTCTGCTCGGAAATGGTACCCCTGGGGTGACTCGAACACCCGATACGCGGTTTAGGAATACGTGACTTGCTACATTATTCCATTTTGAAGCTACACTGCCCCGTTTGGGTCTCAAAAGATCTGCAGTTTTCGCATCAACAAGGGGCCAATTTACGAGAATTATAAGGAAAATTTGGGGAAAAAGCAAGGCAATTACGCTCGGAGCGTCCCGTGAAACTGGATAACAGGTACGTAAATCGAGGTAGGAGGAAGTGGCCGGCCCTCAATTATTGTACCACTTCTAAAGTTAGAGTTGCTGGCGTGTAGAACAGCTTGACCGGCTTAATTAGCACATGTGCGATAAGAACTTGTAAGCATGTTTTTCCAGCACCCCTATGGACACAAAGAGGCTAGATCTCTATAATTGCCGTTTAGAGCATAAAGCCAAGCTCGATTTCCTCAGACGTAATGTGCTGAAAACTGATAAGAAGGAGCCGTCATTATTGCATGGAGAAATATTTGAAGTGCACAGAGATCATCGATTGTGATACCAGTGCGATACAGGACAAAGCTCACGAGCTGACCGAAGGGCTGCAAACCGATAAGGAGAAGGCTGTAGCCCTCTACTATTTCGTAAGAGATAAGATCAAACACAATGCCTATGCCCCGCTTCATGATCTTGAGCGCTACAAGGCGAGCAACATCCTCCAAGCCGATAACGGATTTTGCCAGCAAAAGGCAGTCCTGCTCGTCGCATTGGCCCGGGCTGCAGGAATCCCTGCTCGCCTTGGATTGGTCGACGTTCGTGACCACCTCATATCAGACACGTTTAAAGAGATGATAGGGGGAATCAACATACTTCCGCTTCACGGATATGCCGAGTTATACGTTGATGGCAGGTGGATTCATGCCAGCCCAGCCTATGACATCGAAACCTGCCGCAGGAAACGGTTCATACCGGTGGAGTTCGATGGCGTGAACGATGCTAAAGACTCGCCCTACGATTTGGATGGGAATCCGCACGTCGAGCATATTAAATACCACGGCCCCTATGATGATTTCCCCTGGGATGAGATAACGAATTACTATGTAGAGTGGTCAGGGAAATTGGGCAGAGACTGGGATGAGTTCAAGGACGCAGGGGAACAGATGCGGCAGAGTAAATCACGGGGCGAAAGTTAACTTTCATGCGATTACAGAGTCCCGCCAGTATGACCGTGAGTTGTTATCTCGCTGGTCTGTAGTTGGGGTAAATAAGTGATGCCCCTCGTAATGAGGGGCATCACTTTGCTTCTTACTCCCGCTATATCTAGAACTTGCTTCCTATTTCCACTGCACTTTTTGGGGGAAACCTTCCTCTAGAATCACCGCTGCCTCTTCGACCATGTCGTCGATTATCTGCTTAGAGGTTCTTCGCCTGTTTAAAAGCCGTGTAGCTTGACTCGTCGGGGTCACCAGTATCTCATCGTACTCCTTCTCGTCCTGGTGTCCATACGCATAGTCTACAATATCTAGTGTGAGGATACTATGAAACGGCCAGCCCAGCGGAGGCTTGGGCCCCTTATCCCATATCTCGGTAAAGGGGGTCCTGAGCTGGCGCAGCGTCTTGCCACTGATCGCCTTTGTGATAACAGCCTCGCGCTCAGTAGCGGCAATGACCCTGTCCTTCTGGCCTTCGGTGAAGGTGGCCTCGGGGGAGAGCAGGAACATTGAACCGCACCATACTCCTTCCGCCCCGAGGGCCAGAGCAGCGACCAGCCCTCTTCCGTCGGCGATACCGCCCGCGGCGGCTACAGGTATTGGTTTCACGGCATCGACTATCTGAGGGACCACGGCCATTGTACCGATGTTGCCGGTATGTCCTCCGGCATCGAATCCCTGGGCTACTATAACATCTACCTGGTCCTCGACGTGCTTCAATGCCATCTTGACGTTGGCACCTATGGCGATCGTCTTTATTCCCCGAGAGCGGCACTCAGGCATAACCCAACCCAACCTGCCCAGACCGGCGGCGATTACGGGAACCTTATTTTCCAGGCAGACCTCCAGCAACTGCTTCGTTCCCTCCATGGTAAACAGCGCGCCGCCTCTCGTGCTGTGGAAATCGTCCGGGACCCCGAACTTCTTCTTCAACTCTTTAATATAGTCCCAATAGTCATCGGGGATATATTTCATCAGCCCCTCTTTGCTGATCCCCTCCATGTCCTTCAGGCTGTCAGGCAGCAGCAGATCGATCGCGAAGGGTTTGCTGGTGCCTTTTCTGATCTCCCTGATCGCTTCGTCCAGCGTATCAGGTTCATAGACGGCTGCTCCCAGGGTGCCTAGACCGCCAGCCTCCGATACGGCGATAACAAGCGGTGGATCTGAAAACCCGCCCATCCCAGCCTGGATTATGGGGTATTCGATGTCCAGCACATCACAGAGTCTCGTGTGAAGCTTTCTCTTTGCCATGCTTGGTTCTATCTCCTTAATGGTTATTTGTTTATGGGGCAAACCCCGATATCCCTCTTTGATTCCAAGGATTCATGAAGTGCCTAGAGTCTTCTGCGCACAAGGTACGAGGCAAGGAACTTCCTGTCGATGTTGGGCGTGCGGTACAACTGGAAAAACATCGCCTCCCGGTACATTAGCTCCAAAGGCCAGCCCTCCTCTCTCTCGATGGCGCGGGCGCCCATGAGTTCGATGGCCTTGCGGCAGGCATCAACAGCGGACTGGCCGGCAAACCTGAAGGCCAGGATGGACCATTTGCCATACTTTGCATCTTCGTCCCCCTCGTCCCAGAGCTTGCACGCTTTGGTGGCGATAGCTCGGCTGGCCTCAGCGTTGACCCACATATCAGCTATAGGGAAATGGACCCCCTGATACTCGATAAGAGGGTGGTCCCATCGTATAGTGGTTGTGGTGTAGTCCAGAGCCTGCTTGATGGCAGCTTCGCTAACGCCAACTGCCTGCAAGGCCTGATTTCCCATGTGTTTGTTCATGGCATCGACTATGGCGTGCAATCCTTTCCCTTCCGGTGCTGCCAGGTATTTCTTGTGTACCTTTACATCCTTTAGCAATATTTCGTAGCGGGCACAGGCCCACCTCTGTCCCACGAGATCCCCTTCTCGCCCCCGGACAATGCCGGGCGCATCATCATCCACGATGAACAGCGAGAGTCCGCTCGTGCGCTTGGTAGTATCCGTTTTCATCAATGCCAGGTGCCAGTTAAGACCCACGGGACCAGGGCTGCTCGATGACATCCACCACTTGGGCCCGTTGAGGTAATAGTAGTCCCCCTTAAGTTCCGCCGTGCCCCGCATTGCTCCCATATCTACGCCTGACTCAGGATCCATGGCGAAAATCGTGCAGTATCCACCATCCAGGAATCTCTTCAGGTACTCTTTCTTAGCGTCCTCATCCGGTGTATGGGCAAGGAGGACTTGAACGGCAGGCTCACCGTAGGCGAACAAGTTATCGACCGCCGGGGAGAAGGACATTTTAACAATCTCGGCCGACACCAGGCCGCACTGAAGAAGGGTCCACCCGGGACCACCGTATTCCTTGGGTATGTCCCTGCCAAAGAACCCCTGATCTATCATTGCTTTATATAGGCCATAGAAAGCATCCGACATCTCCGTCATCGCCAGCACGCCACCCAGGCGGTCAAGCGCCCGCCTGTTGGGCAACCACCACTCCTCAATTATGTCCCTGGCCCTTTCCAGGGCATCATACGTCTCCGGAGTCCACTCTTCAGGATGTTCATACGGGTCATAGATGTTGGGCTTAGCAATGTCCATGTGCTTTTACCTCCTCAGCGTTCACTTAACTGTATTTCACCGGGATGCCGATGACGCTATCGTCTTTCCAGGGGATCCCGTTGCCGACTATCCTGGCTTTACCCTTGTCTTTATGTCTTCCACTACCACTTTAGCGCTTTGGGCAGCTCCGCTGCCGCCAACCCAGCCTCCCGGAATCACCGCATCCCCAACGTTGTATAGGTCCTCAACGGGCGTTTTCTGGCCGAGACAGTCTCCCGGCCAGGTGCCGTAGAACGGCCAGTCACCGCAGAAATTCCGGGCTAATAGAATTCTGCCCCCGCGCTTCTCGAAATCGGGGAAGGTCTCCTTCAGGTCTCGCAGGAATATGTCATATTCCTTCATGGGAGAATACAGCACAGTGGACTCGGGAACAGAGGCGGTACGCAACAGGTGTTTGCCATCAGGGGTGCAATCTCCCACGAAACACTCGAGCCTCTGAGTATCTGCGGTGAAAAGTACCGAGGGGGCATCCAGTAACGGTTCATCACTTGTTATCGTGAATTCCAATCCTGCTGCCGGCTTAACCCGCTCCGCTACTTCTTTGAGATACGCTCGATCGAAATTGTGGTCTCCTCCCAGCTTGATCGTCTTCTTGGGCCCGGCATTGCTGATCACTGTCTTTGCTTCGATCTGCAGTTCCTCCCCTCCTCTCTCAGCGGCAACACCCCTTGCCACTCCGTCCTCAACGATGATTCTTCTTGCTCTTGTTCTGGTGAGGATCTCACCGTGATTGTCCGTGATTACCTTCTCCAGGGCGTCGATGACATCTTTCACGCCATTCTTAAGTATGATAGGATTCCCGCCAACCGTCATTCCCTTCAGAATCCGGAACCACTGTCCGGCGGTGATCTCCCAGGAATTGGCGCCGGCCCAGGCCGCAACTAGACTCTGGAATAGGTTACGAATCGTCTTGCTGTCGGCATATTGAAGCATCCAATCATCAAAGGTTATCGTATCCGGGGGCTCGTACCACAGCATAGCTCTCTTCAACGCGGTCATTACCCTGTTTTCTTCATCCTTGTCCTTGCTGGCCCAGGAGATCATGTCTCTGAGCGCGCCTTTCCCCGTCATCTCATAGTCCTTGCCGCCCATTCGGTATGTTTGTGGCATTGGGCCAGTGTGGGCCGTTTCGATTTCGGGGGCTCCGACCTCGTTTAGGGTAAGATAGACCGGGTCATTCTTGCCGTAGAGTATCATGTATGCCGCGGTACAAATCTTGTAGCCTTTGTACTCTATCTGGGTATATCGACCACCCAGTATGGGGAGCTTTTCAATTACTATTGTCTTGTAGCCTGAATGAGCTAGCTTCGCTGCGGCACACATCCCGCCGATACCCGACCCTATGACTACACAGTCACACGTTTTCTTCTCCATCTTATGCCTCCGTTAATGCGTCAACTGGACAATAATATAGACACTCCAGACACTCAGTGCACTTTTCCTCATCTATTTCAACGATGAAAGAGGAAGTGATTTTAATCGCGTCCTCGGGGCAAGATAAAACGCAAAGGGCACAACCGAAGCACTCCCTTTCTGAAACAACGATCGCCATACTTCACCTCTCTTTATAGGTCGTTAAATGATATCACCTATTTTGATCTATGTAATCTTGTTTTTTATAGTCTTCCTGAAATCAGCCGGGCGAAGTCCCTGTCAACCTCTTCCTGAATCTGAGATATCTGGGCCTTGGTGAGGTGAGAGAACCTTCCCTGTTTCATGAGGTATTCCTCTACAGGCTTCCTCTTCTTGGGGACCTTGTTGACGGTTACCTCGCCATTTTCATATTCGTATAGCACCACAGCCCCAGTCTCAACTCCAAGTCTGGCAATCTCTACGCCCAACGCAGGATCATACTCCCATCCAGGAGGACACGGACAGATCACATGGATGAAGGACGGCTTGTTCAGACTCTTTGCCTTCTTGGCCTTTTTCAACAGGTCGTCAGGGTAGGCCGGGGAAGCAGTTGCAATATATACATCGCCATGAGCCGCTGCGATCTGTGCAATATTCTTCACTCTAATCGGCTTGCCTTTCGGTGCTGTCTTGGTCCTGGCTCCGTATGGTGTGGACCCGCTACTCTGGATGCCGGTATTCATATAGGCCTGATTATCATAGCAAAGATAGATTATTCGGTGACCTCTCTCCAGGGCGGCAGAGAATGTTTGCAGGCCGATGTCAAATATCGCACCATCTCCGGCCACCTCGATAAGATGCGCGTCAATCCCTTTAAGTTTCATGGCGACTTCCATGCCGCTGATCGTAGCTCCGGCATTGCTATACGTATAGAAGAAGGAGGGAATCTTCCATGCGGTCAGCGGAAAGAGCGTTGCACACGTCCCGAGGCAACCCCCATTTAGAACAGCTACCGTATCCTTGCCAAAGACACTCAGAAACTTCCTGATAGCACCGAAACTCAGGCAGCCGGCACACGAGGCACAGCCCTTGCTGAGGCAGTCCTCTCCCTCCTCGATTAATTCCCTCTCCACTTTCTCGCCGTTGAGCAGCTTCTGATAAGTATCATAGCCAGACATGGTTGCTGCCCGCTCGTCGTATTGCATCTTGTACCACTCTGCAAACTCGTCCTCTCTGCTCATCCAGCTCTCAAATATCTCGTCAATGTCCTCGCCATCGATGTCCTTGCCACTGACGATGATGTTGGATATAGCCGCCTGCGATTTCTGAAGAGCAGCCTTCACTTCGATGCAGGCAATTCCGTAGCGGCTTCCCGGCGAGGGGGCTCGTTCGATCACCAATACCTTCTTGGCATTGAATAGGGCTTCTCTGACTTCGTCCTCGGGGAACGGCCTGAAAACTCTCAGCTTCAGCAGGCCTACTTTTATGCCTTTTTCCCGATACTCATCTACCTTCTCCCTAATAATGCCGACTGTACTGCCCAGGCTAACCATAATCACGTCCGCATCCTCGGTCTTGTATGCTTCCACCAAATCGTAATGACGGCCGAAAATCTCGGCGTACTCTTTACAAACGTCTTTTATTACCTGCTTTGCATCTTGCATTGCCTGGCACTGTTGCATCTTGAACCACGGATACTGTGACATCACTGGTG
>SDBU01003665.1_pt1 | contig 19407 bp, 16 predicted proteins | sample 2277071 | NCBI WGS metagenome assembly SDBU01 (sample SAMN10397929, study PRJNA504765) | marine sediment metagenome | isolation source: marine sediment core GS08_GC12, 126 cmbsf | place: Arctic Ocean: Gakkel Ridge, Loki's castle | collected 2008 | reverse complement strand
GTTTGCATCTGTGCATAATGCTTCGGCTTGGACAGCCGGACCCCCTGCTTCTTCAAGAGTTTGTAAGACTTGTCGTTGTGTGTCTTGAACTCTAAGACGTGCCATGTTTTCTCGGCGCCAGGGATCTTGAAACCAGCACCATCCATATGGCCAGAGAAGTGTCCGCCTAGCGCTGTGACCTCGAATTGCTTTCCGTCTGTCCCGGTTTCATGGATCTCACAGCCGATACTACGTAGATCCTTGACCATCCGAATTTCTTCCAGGTCGCCAGTCTCGAATAACCGGTAAAGCCTTCCTGGAAATATTTCGCTTGAAGCATGCCTGAAGTTAAACCAGAGTCTCCTTTCACACTCTTCACCGATAGCAGAGGCTCCCAGGTATCGTCTCTTTTTCTCTGATTCGCCCCTCTTTTGGTATTCATCAAAAATCCGATCAGCGATCTCATCGCGCTTCGGAAGATAACCCTGTATATCTTGGCTGACTTCAACCATGATATCTCCCTGAACTAGGAATGGTATGATAACCTCTTCCTGGGCCTTGCTGAATAGGCTTATTATGATCCTCACTCCCGCAACGAGTCACTTGAACAGAAGTCTTAGTAGGCTTCACTTCGACATGTACTGCAAGTATCGAAAAAAAGTCCGGATAGTTCTTTCGGTAGAATTCGTACACCTCGATATCAAGTTCTGTTTTTGTCGACGACTTCAAAGGCACACGAACCTTAGCATCATTCGCCTCGCAAAAATCTTCGCAAGTCTTCCTAATCGCTGCTACATCGCAGCGGTAGATAATAGATCGTTTTACCAGTATCTTTGTCCCATCCGATAATTCTCGGGTAACTTGTCCCTTTTCCGGCCCCACGATTGCAGCAGCAAGAGCATTTTCCGCCGATATGCGCGTTGCCTTCGCTTGACCCTCGGCAGCTTTCGCCTGGACGAGCTTTGATGCATTGACACGAATCATCTTTTCTTCTGGTGTCATCTGAATTTTCCTTGAAGTTGTAGTAAACCATCAATGAAACCCATGTCAAGTTTACTGAAGTACAGAACAATCCAAGCCAAAAAGAAGCCATTGCTCCAACGAATGGATAGAAGAATAGATTCCATAGCCCCCAACAAACCATAAAGATTGTCGGTGCAAGACAGACCCCTCTGACTTGTTTATCTCGACACACTCTCCTTACGTTCAGCATGAGGAGTAGGCCGGCAACGAATTCAAAGCAGGCGTTAATGTGATCTGGCTGCATTTTTTCCCTTTAAGAAATAGTGACCGCGTGAGTAACTGGCCAATACTGCTGAACGTACGGAATCATCAGAATTACACTCACGCGGCCCTAGGGATCAGGCTATTGCCCTGGCGGTTGTTGCTGTTGCCAAACTGGCAGGCCAGCCACGGCCGCAGGAGCAGCAGGAGACGCAGCAGTCGCAGGAGGCGTAACAGCCGCCGGAATGGCAGGAAGAGCCGCAGGAGCAGCCGCGGGGACAGCAGGAGACGCATACACCGGAGCAGCCGCAGGGGGCGGAACCGTCTGAGGTACCACAGGGGCTTGTACAGGGAGGGGAGGAGAAAGACCAGCCACTGTGACCGGACCAACAGCAGCCGGGGCCGGAGCCAAGCCGCCAAGGTCGGCGGCCGTGGCTGATTGCATCTGAGCAACAGGCTTGTAGGTCCGGACATTGTTCCCATTGTCATTCTTCGTCACGACGGCGACAAGAATCTGGTTCAGCAATTGCTGCGGATGCTTAATCTCCCAGATATTCGTCGCGCGGCCAAGGGCAGACAGGGATTTCTGCGCCAGGCGTTCAGCAGTCTCATTTGGGTTCTGAATGTTGATGTAATCGTAGAGCTTCCGTCCTTTGTCTTTGCCCTCCTGGACGACTTCTAAGACCACCTTGAGATAGTGGCCGGTTCCGGCTTTCGTCGGCGATACTTCTGCTTCTGCGATTTTACAAGTGTAATCACCGGGAACAAGAAAATCCTCAGTTGGATCAACTGATTTGCAATCAAACCCCTGAGGTCCAAAAATTTCCTGGAAAGTTGTCAATGCAATACCTTTCTAAGCTTGAGTAGCGGCAGCTTCGATAGCGGCCTGATAGTGATTCCAATAGAGAGGAATCTTGTCGGGTAGGTTGCCATACACACCTCGTCCTCCGCCAGGGTGCGCTGGTGTCTTCTGAGTAAAAACGAATCGTTGTCCTTTTGTAATGTCGATGCCTTTTCCAGTTTTCTTGCCAAAACCGGCATCCTTAGTTTCAACCAGGGTTTCCGAATTACAAAACAGAATTGCATCTGCCCATTTGCACAAAAGACCTGCCGCCTTTTGGTTGATATCTGGAACGTAATGGTCGTAATCTGGACCTTCTGGATTATTGAAAGTCTTAACTGCGATGTGACCAATCACAATTGACGCCATGCTCTGATGATTACGAAGAGCATCAAGAAAGCCGGTGATTTCACGCCAATATCTAAGCGCAGCCGTCGTTCCTTTCCCATAACCACCGCCAGTTCCACCAGCTTTGTCAATATCACTCACTCCATCGTCGAGACATACCTGATCCCAAATAATAGGCTCAAGTGTACTGACAGAGTCAATAACAACGGTTTGTCGATCATGACCACCATTCAATAAAGTCTGTAGCGCTGATCGAACATCATTGAGATTCTTCGACGGCGGAAATTGAGGAACCTTCAATTCATCCACACCTTCTTCTCCAGAAATCGGAATAAAGCAAGGAGAATTGGACCCGGCCGCGAAAGACGACTTGCCTATCTTCTCGATTCCAAGAAGGAAAATACGAGGCGGCCTTACACCAAAGCCAGTCGTGATCGAGGTCAAATCAAATCCCATCGGTATCTTTCATTGGAGAAGAATTGACGTTCGCATGCCATAGGCTGGCCTCGAAGTCTACTATCATTTGCTGAAATAAAAGTCCTGCTTCGTTGACTATGATTCCCGAAACAGAAGAAGTAACAAGAGGGCTTAAGTCGTCATGGAGATTTGCAAGAAGCTCAGTCAACTTTCTTGCGGCATCTATGTAAATTGACACTATACGTTGCGACTGATCAACGATACCCCTAAGGCGTTCTTTCTCCTCGTCTAGTTCTACGATAGCGAAGTTTTTGCTTCTAGACTTTAATCGTTCATCACGAACGAGACTAGAATACTCATCTCGTTGACTCGCCAGCGAATCACATACATCCTGCAAAACTCTGTGCTTTTTGGCAGTAACAAAAAAACGTCCCATTTCTCTCTCCTAACTTATGACAATTGAAACTCGTTGCTCTCCATTGATGCACGCGAAATCTCCGAAGATCATCTCCTCAACTATTCCCCTGACTACAGAGTTTGCATCAGCGCCGAGAACACTGTTCTCTATTGTTGCATCCAAATCCTCATCAGATAGAATGTCGTCCACTGCGCCAAGGAGATATTCGTCGTCAGCAGTGACTAAGAAAACTCTTCTCATTTCTCTTCTCTTCAAAAAAATCAGGCGACCACCAGGTATGCATTATGCGGGAGGTGGCCGCCTGAGGGAATGATAACCTACGGATTTCTGTTACACTTTTGGATCATGGATTTTATGATCTCCATGAGCTTCTCTATCGCTTCTCGATGCGAATCCCTCTCTTCTTTCAGCGCATGAAGATACGATTTCATGACGTTATCTCGTGACTTCTCTTGCGCCGGATATACCCTTGCTAAGAAGTACCAGGCCATGAAACCGAGTACAGTAATCGCACCACCTTCCAGGTACTTGTCCGGCGAGATAACCGAAGTACCAGAAGCAAAAATAGTTCCAAACAGCATTCCTAGGCTACAAATCTCATTACTTCATTCCTTTGTTGGCCGGCGGCCGGTGCTAACTTGTCTGCGTGTCTCCGACTGCCTCCGTTTTCCGGTTGGGGCTATTTTGCGGACCACGTGGCTCGTCAGTAGCTCGGACCTGCGCAACGTCAACTCGGTTGTCATCTCCGCCGAAGCTCACCAGGTACGCATAAATCTGCTGGTACATACCGTAGATCCGAAGCGAATCACTCTGAGTAATGAAGCCAGACCGATCGCGGCTATTGAGCCTGGTCCATGCAACGATAGCAATATCAATTGCGCCAAGCAAAATTACGCCGTTTTGCGCAGACAACTTCAGCTTGCTACTCAAGGGAATATTTTCGTCCGACCCATCTAGAGCAAAGGGAATCTGATGAAGTCCAAGCGACCCTGCCTGAATTTCATCGCCACCAAACGGATTGTCGGCATCAACAATTTCGAGATCAGCGTCGATTGCTTCCTGAATGGCATCGCCAAGTGCCAATTCGTCCGGATTATGAGTCAAGCGGCGTCTCCACCGGTCAGCATTGGCCAGCAAGCCAATGAGGTGAACCTGAGTCGGATTGTCCATTCCTCCTCTATCGGTCAAATCGTCGTTAGTGATGAACTCTTCTCGCATCAAAAACAACGGCGCGAGACCGGCAGAAATATGTCTATTGCGCATCTCAATGATCGCATCTCGAAATTGTTCTTTTCCTGGGTCACCAATTGGCATTGTTAAACTCCACTAAAAATGTAAACGACGTAAGCCAAAAAACAACATTCAGTCGTAAAGACTAACGTCGCAAGGAAAGCAATGAACGTAACTACTCTACGCATACTTCTGCTCCACAGAAACGGGTGCTATTTCGTTAAACCTCCTTAAGAGTTTCTCTTTGAGTTTGAGAGCGTAATCTTTCTCAGGTCGATTACCGTCGATAGCATTATTGAGTTCGTCGAACGTAAGTCTTCCGATAATCGCGTCGAATAGCGGTGAACGTCCTTCGAGTTCCGAAAGTTGTAGAAGTTGTCTAGCCTCCTTGGCTTCCCTTGGTAATGTCGAAAAGCTATCGGCCGAAGAGACGGCCGCTTTGCCCTTCCTTCGTCGATAGATAGCCAACAATGTCTTAAGGGCCGCATACCCACCCCATCCGACGCCTCCAGTCAATCCCACACCAGTTAGCAATGCAACAAAGGTAGCGATACCCTCCACGGTGGTAAAGCCACCAAACAAAGAAACAGGGAGACCGTCGAACAGGGTGGGTAATGCAGCGTTAGAAGAAATTGTTGAGCCTGCCGGCAGACCGAGGCCAGTACTCGGCGCCTGCACTTTCGTTTTTCCATGCGGTGAATATCTACTTTCGTTCGTCGTCTTGTTGTTGATTGCTGTCAACTTCGCTCGACCACTCGCTGCCCCCGCCCCAACTACGGGCGGGGCGACCCGTTGGGCTACATGAGGCGGGGGCAGCCTACCAGTATCTTCTTTAGCTAAATCGACTTTATTGATCTCTCGGGCGATAGCCCTATCCATGATGACTTTGATCCTAGCGGCCCAGGTACCATGTGTGCCAGATTGATCATCGCAACATGACATAATGGCCGCGACCTCACACCTGCTGTTGACCATTGGACCGCCAGAATCTCCATCACGAGAATTGAATGAACACTTAAGCGTATTCGCTACTCTTTGACCTTTGAAGAGAGAATATCCAAGAGCTACGCCTTGCATACGGGTATATTGCTTGCCAACCCACCCATATCCGTATGCTGTTATCGGATCACCTCGCTTGGGCGGCTCCGTAGCGAGTCTCATTGATGACAAGCCGGAGCCTTCAACCCTAATAATTCCAATGTCCCAAAGATGATCCAATTCAAGTATCTTACCCTTAAGGACTCTTCCATCGCTGATGTATACCCTCGTCTCCCCTGGCCCATCGAAGGGATGCGCCGCTGTGATCACAATATTTGTTCTGAGTGCGTTCGGAGCAACAATCAAGACACCAGTAAAATACCCTCGGCCTTTGTAATCGTCATGCTCCATCCTGACTACCGCCGGATGCTTCCTTCCGTCAGTAGTGCCGGCAGCCCTCCAGTTAACCTGAAAGGGTGAGTTATCCTTCGGAAGGCAGACCCCGTCCTCGCATTCTTTGCCACTACAAGTTACAACAAATAAAACACAAAGAATCCACCAAAACACTATCATTACGACAGTGAAATTTACGGTATCAGGACAAAAGAAACTCTTCTTCATTTCACCCTCTTGCTGCTGCGAGAACTTTTTCATGAAAGAGACGATTGTCATCCATGTATTGATGGGAGCAATTGCACCAAACAGGTTTCGCAAGCCAAGCGACCCCATCATTACTCCATTCACTAACAATATCGTGCCCGCTAAGCCTTCCGAATTTGCTTTTCTGTCTGAACCACCACACTGCTACGACGTTGCTTGGTATCACTATCTTGAAGCACTTAACAAAAGCCCTCCAATTACCAAGCCAATACGAGTGGCGATAGACAGCATCAGACAGAACCATCGCGTGAATCTTAAGCCCTCGCTTTTTGAGCGCCTTCGCTAGCTTAACCGAAGCAGCGCCACCCCAAGAGTACCCGTACACCTTAATGATGGCACCCTCCTCTGCCATCCGCCAAATGAATTCAGCCAATGAATCCATATTGTCGTTCCAAGTCTTCATCAATACGAGCGTGTTTTCGCATGCATGCGCGCAATAGAGATTACTCCAAAGGCGAATCATACCATTTGGCTTTCCTTCGGTTTGGAGGAAGCCAGAAATGACAATATGGAACTTTTTGAATCGTTGGTTGCGATATCTTTTTCGGATAGTTTGTTGGATCATTTGTCGGTTCCAATTAAAGCCAATACAGCTACAAGCACAATCCCGCCTACTCCGATTGCGCCCAGAACTAACAAAAACGATAACTCCAGGAAACCCATCATCATCTCCTTGACTTGCCCAACCGGAATATCATTCACATTACCATGGTCACCCCCTGGCTGCAACACCTTTTCCGGATTATTTTCCTGCCTTCTCCGCGTCCCCGGACCTCACTTTATCATGAGCGACCCACCGCGTATGCATTAGGTCTTTCAATTCACCGGCATACTGGCGAGAGACATTAAGCTGTCCACGCTGCTCAGAGGTAAGGAACTTATGCTCAAATTCTAGTTCGTCTCTTTCGGAAAGTCTAGAAGCAATTGGATCGACCCTCTTGAGGAAACTAACGAACCTTTTCCTGGAAGCTTTTTCACCAAATTTTTCAACAAACGACTCCTTCCAATCGACGAAGGCATCGTAGTTCTCGTTCTTAGCAGCGTCTCTTGCTTCTTTGTAGATGCTAACCTGAAGAGTTCTTGAACTCATCACGCCTTTCTTCCTTAAGAACCTTTCTCTCAAGTCATACATCTCCGACAAGGCCGTCTGCCTGGCATCTACGACACCAAACAGGATCCTTTGGAAGTAATGCCTTCTGGCGCTGCCACCATCTCCAAGGGTCATTCCCCGAATTGCCTTATACTCATCAGAGAGACCGAATATGTTTGCGGCTGCCTCTCCCCGCCTTACAGCCCTAGGTTGAAATGGCTCAGGGAAAAGAGACTGCCCTGTAGCAACTTCAAACGTACCGGTAAAATGTGGACCCAGTGATCCGAATGCTTTCTCGATTGGTGCCTTCACTATCTCAAGTGCAATCTCTTTGGCATCTATTTGCCCGGCACGATACTTACTAAGTAATGACGCTGCCTCATTGATGCCGCCCCACTCCAAGAAATCTCCAAGCGCACCAGCATTCCTAAATACGCGAACTGACTCATCCGCATTCCTTCCGAACAAGATATGAGGATTTGCCCTTTCGTACGGAGCCAAATCATCCTCATCATCATGACCGTAGAACAATGGATAGCCAACATTATTCCATGCCCACATCGCGCCATACATCCACGCGATCCTCGACGCAATCACAGCAGACGCAGCAGCCTTAGTGAGAGATCCAGCCGCCTTTATACTTTGGCCAGCTTCAATCCCATTCATTACGATTCGTGGTGTTCTTTTGATATTTATTTCCTGGAACGCCCAGAAAGGCATTAGCCTTCTTCGTAACCAATCACCCATGACAGTCATGTTTCCATAATCGCCAAGCAAATTACGAGACATATGTGCAGCCGCCGCATCGACACCAAGGTCCTTGTGAATTTGTTTCACGACGCCTTTTTTTGACCCGCCATAATGCTTCACAGTCCCAGCTTGTAATTGCTTCTTGGCTGAAAGAAATGCTGCGTACCTGAGAGTGTTTTCCCTGAACTCAGAGTACTTCTTGACTGTATCGAAGTAAGCCTTGGCCGGTCTGGCTAGCGGCGAAAGTCCACTACTCTCATCGAAAAATCTACGGAAAATAGCAAGATCCTTAATATCTGGTATCTCCGCAGAGATAAACCCAGCAGAGACAACACCGTGATCCCTTGCACTTCTTAAATCAGCAGACAGCTTGAGAGTAGTACCATGATACTTTCGCAATTCACTCATTGCTTGTGGCACATGCGATCGGAGTTCCGGACCACCCGCAATAGCAGCATCCAAGTCCCCTGTCATGTTGCGAAGATTATAACCGATAGCCCTTTTGGGATTCAATAAAGTCCAGACTTTCCATGCTCTAATTCCACCCTCGGAAACTTTAGCGATATCGCCAACGTGAACTCCTTCTTTCATCTTCCTGAATTCCGCAGCCATCTCGCTAGGTATCACAAACTGACGGTGGGGCTGTCCAATTGCTAGCACCTGCCGAAGATCATCTTCAGTAAGGTCTAACTCTTCGAGGGCATTCTGCTGGATCTTCTCGACGACCCGTTCGGGTATCGTTACCGCCTGATAGAATACATTTCCTGGCTCTGGTTGGAATATTTCGTACCCCTTCTTTTTCGCCACCAAGACTCTCCAGTCACCTTCAGGAACAGCAGACTTTGCTTCCGTTTTGAGTTCTTCCTTGATATCAAACTTCTCCATCATCTTGTTGAAAATCTCCTCCTTCGCAATTGAAGCATTAGCATCCCTCATCCAAGCTGCTTCGGCTTCAATGTAGCTCGTATTATAATCAAACTCCTCCCCGAGCGATTCAGCCCCTACGTGTCGCTTCTTTTGAAAAGTCTTTCTCTCTTTGCCGACTCCCTTAGCTGAAGATCGCTTCCTATTCACTTCGACATAATTAAGAACTTGCTGATGATAATAGGTATCGGAAGACTCCTTGGCTGATTCCGGAAGTAAATTAAGCTCGACCAATTCCTCAACCTTCTCATTGACTATCTCGTTTCTTATCTCGACAGCACGAGCAACTTCTGGTGTTACGTCAACTATTCTCTGTAGCTGATCTGCGTACTCCTGCGCTGCTTCCTTCGATTCAAAACCAAATCGAAGCGGCTGTTTGGCTTTGATGGATGCAAGAAGATTCCGCATAATCAAATGTCTCGTGAATAGCTCAAGCTGCTTGGGTCCTAACGGATCAATGATCGCGGCTACCGTCCTAATCGCCTCATCTTGAGAAGACTCAGGGACAGTCTTCAAGAGCCTAAGACCTTCGCGGGCGATATCAAATCTCGGAGTATTCGGAATGTGTTCCTGCGCCCTGGTTGTTACGTTTTTAACCGTCGTAAGAAACCCTTTAATCTTGTCAGCAGTCTTCCCGGGCTTGAAACCTTTTCTCAACTGAAACCGTCTCTCGACTTCTGGATCACTGACTTTGATTTGTTCTGGAATCTCGTCACCGCGGATTCTCTCGCCAAGAGACATCCCCCCACCGACGAACCCCTCAGATTCGACAACCGGCTTAGCTGCCTCGGCCGCAGCCTGGGCAGCCTCAGCAGGGGATTCGGGTACCTCAGTTGTACTAATTAGAGGCGCCTGCTGAGCTTCCGTTGTCGGAACCTCCACCTCAGGAGCTACGAGAGCCTGATCAAGAGGCTGTAGAGTGTCCTCTAAGGGCACCGGGACCTCAATAGGCTCCGCGACAGCCTGGTCAGCTTCGACGGCCTCAATGGCCTCCGTACTGGCTCTGGCGGAGATCTCCGACTCTTCCTCCGCCAGAGCCTCGTCATACCTTCCGAATAGGAACTTCTTCCGCGCCTCGGGTGTTTTACCTTCTTCTGCCGGAAAACCCCATTCATTCCATTGCTCTGTCGTGGGGGTCCTGCCAGAGGTGAGAGTCTCCACTTGATTCCGCACTTGAAGTTGAGCCCCAAATTCCTTGATGCCAACAGACCGATCAGCTCTTGACATTCCGCCCCTCTGAGACGGAAGCCCCCATGTCCTCCATTGCTTCCTTGACGGGGTGACCCCTTCGTTAGCGGCCTTCATAATGGCGCTCTCGACGCGAGCCTTCGCAGATCCTTTGGTTAATGCACGTGTTCTCTGAATATCCGCCGACACTTGACCACCTCCGCCAGCGAGACCAAACAACGCTACAGGCAAAGCAGCCTCCTTGATACCCTCTCTCGCGGAACGAAGAATATCCATCGGATCTCTTCGCTGCACGTCCTCACTAACTTCACCAGCAATAAACTTCATAGCCTCATCAGAAGCGGCCTGCCCACCTTCTTCGGCAAGTTCACCTAGCGTGCGAACAGCAGTTTCAGCACCTCTCTTCGCAACCCTTTTCGCTAAAGCACCCTTAACACCAGACGCTTTTGTAACTTGTCGCCCGACTCCCTTTATGAGTGGCCTAAGAAGCCCACTTCTTTTTACTACGCCAGTAGGATCTGGGATAAGCTGCTCAATTGCACCTTCAGCCAAAGCTGAAACAGCACCAGCACCCGTTGCGGCAAGTCCAGGGTCTAATCCTAACTCAACAAAGTCCTCTCTCTTCTCGGCTAAATTCCTTGCCGTCCAATACGCAGTGGCGGCCATTGGCCCACCTTTTATAAGCGCAAGCATACTCGCGGCTGCATCTGGTGCCATACCGGCAAAGCCAGTAGCTCCAGCTTGTGCCCATGCAACGCTAGGATCGTCAATCTGTGAGAGATTCGGATTGATTTCCTGATTCGCCCTCTCTAGGTCCCTAAGAAACGACACTTCATCTGGGGACCTCTGCTTACCTTGGGAGAGTTCCTGCAAATCACGCTGCGCTTCGATCATCTTCGATCCGGCATCAACGTAAGCACCGGCCGTCTTCTGGAAGTCTTGAATAAATCTTCCACCGTAACCAGACTCCGATCTCTTCTTACGCATACCGGCGCTCTTTAATTGCGCCATGATAGCTACATCTTCCAATAGTAGCTTTCTGTCCTCTGGATCTATAACTTCCTTAATCGCTTCACGCTGCGAGGAAATCCTTTCTCGATGAAGTGGCGCAGTGAGAGTATTGGCATATTTCTCGCGAAAATACGTACGCCTTGCAGTTAGATTGCTCCTGATAGACTTGGTCTGTTCTCTTGCTTTCGCATATAGATCGGTATCAACACCATGAAATTGCTTGCCTTGATCGACCTGCTGCCGAAGCTTTTCCGCTGACTCGAATAAATCTGTATCAATCGGCATTTTAGTTCTTCCTAAAATCCAACGGTTACATTACCGAACGCACGAGCGAAGTTAGAAGTTTTCTTCTTTTTCTTTAGCCCGTTTTTTGCTGGACCGCCTTGTCGGCTGATCTTCTGCGCATTAGGCCCTTCGACGTATTCATTCCAGAGATCGTATGCTGCCGCATACTCTTGCCTCACTTCATCAGGCATAGTCTTACCTTTATATGCAACACTGATATCACGTACCGTAGCTTGCGCAACAGCTACTTCAGGAGGCAAATCCATATCAACATCAGTTACGTTAATCCCCCGGGCCTGAGCTTCGGCAATTGGATCTTGTTGCTGAGACTGAGGCTGAGGCTGATCTCCTAGAAGCCTATCAAAGCCTTGCTGGAAAATAGCCTCAGCAGCAGCAGGATCTACTTCTTCTTCAACGGCTCCCATTGAAGCTACAATATTATCGCGAAGCTCTATGATTTGTTTTTTGCTTCTGAATTTTGGACCGCTCAGAGTATCGCCTATGTTTTCGGCAGCCTTCTCCATGATGAACTTATTCAACTTATCAAGCTGTTCGTACTCTTGTTTGTTCCTGATTCCTTTGTCTGTTTCCACTGGCTTCAATAAAGTCCTTTCTTGACCGTCCTTATCCCGGAAAGAAACTCCCCCGTACGCATTCTCCCAAGTAGCCCCTGCACCTTGACCTTCTGGAAACTTCACCTTATCAGGATCAGACGGCAAAGCCGTTGGCTCATCAATCCCGAAATACTTCTTCTCGATAGATCTCCTGCCGATGGCTTTTTCTTCTTCAGAGAATTCTTCACTTGAGTTCAACGCCTGAATCGCATTATTCCTCTGAGCCTGTTCTTGCCTTTGTCTTTGTGTGAATTTGTAGTCAAACTGTCGAGCTTCAAGCTTCGCTTCTTCTCGTGCTTGCTGTGATGCTATATCGGCATCCTGCTCCGCAGCAATGCGATCATTGTACGCACGAAGCTCTTCGATCTCTCTTGCATCCGGGCCAAGACCGCGCGTCGTGCCGAAACCCTGACCTCCGCGTCCGCCTTGTGTCTGGCCACCTCTACCGCGAGTAGCAGCAGCCAGTAAACTCGCAGCATTCCGCGCTAGGCCAGAAAGTCCTGGCGCTTCTGGAACTCCGTGCTGAACTCGAATTGCCATCTCGTATTATCTCCTAACTAAACTTAAGGCCACTAAGGCCTCTGATAGACGGTCCAAGCTGGGCCAAGCCAACCAGCGATGCAAGGCTCGGAGGAATGTCCTGTCGTCGCTCAATGATCCCAAGTTTGGTCTGCTGCATCTGATCTGCCAGCCGATCGAGGGCTGCACTCTTTTTACGGCCAAAGCCTCCGCTTATTACACTCGCACCAGAAGTGTTAGCAAGACCAAGATTCGCTAGATTTTGCATCGCAGAAGCTTGACGACCAGTGAAGTCGGCAGTAATATCTTTTGCCCGTTGACCAGTAGTCGCGTCTGCGATTCCGAGAAGTTCTTGGTATCTTGACTCATTCGCCTCACGTGCCGAAGCAGTAGCTCGATTAAATTCTCTCACTAATCCAGAAGCATCACTTCCTTGATATGCCTGTTGACGCTGAATTTCAAGCCAATTCCTATCTTGCATATCCCAGATAGAAGTTCCAATTGGTCCACCTGTACTAGTTCCGCTAAGCCCAGAACCGAGACCCGATCGCTGAGGAGGAAGAAGCGACGGAGTTAGCGCACCAAACTGCCCACCTGCCCTCGTACGTCCTCCGAATGGGCTAGCCTGAGGCGCAGCACCGCCAGTTCCCCTGACGACCCGAGGAAGGGCACCTCTTCCACTGGCAGTACCAAGGCCGCCAAACGATCTACCTACTGCACCGGAGCTAAGACCAGCTATGCCGCGGCCAAGAGTGGAACCTGCGCCAGCAGCACCACGAGTAGCGCCACCAGCAAATCCAGCGATCCCTCTTCCAGCCGCGCTACCTAATCGCTTGGCAACACCGCCGGCACCACCACTAAAAAATCTTCCGAGTGAGCTAAGAGCACTTGCCATGATTTTCTCCTTGATAATAAATTACGTACTAGGCCAACCGCCAACGCCATCTGCCCAAGCTTCTACCCACGCTAAGCCATCATGATCAAGACTTTCAATTTCGACATGAAGCACTCCCTCAAGCCAGTTAATCGAAGATACTACTGTAGAGGATTCTTCTTGAGCAGCTTGCTCAGACTCCGAAAATAACCTTCCTGTCATAGTACCTGTTGGATTCCCAGAATAACCAGACGCGTAACCATCGAAAACATATTTCTTACTGCTTTCAATCTCTGAGATCTCTACATTGAGATCTATTTGAGTTCCGCCAGTTACTAAAAATGCGTATGTGCTATCTTCCGGCAAAGCACCTATGTAAACAGTTAAGTCAGTAATAAGATTGCCTGATGCCTCATAGTATGTTCCACCCCATATTGCCCAAACTACGAGAACATCTTCTTCATCATAAACTTTTAGTTGCAATTTCGCAGCCATAAGGCCACCAGACGTCAGGCCACCCGAACTACTTATGTCGATCGTACAATCCACATCTGGAGCATATCCAGGAGGATAAGGCCCCGGAAATGGCCAGTTAGGATTCCACCCAGTAGGAATATCCGGCGGATCTACTACGTCTTCAGGTTTTGCTGTGTATGCGCCAGGCATGGCTAGCTCGCTATATCCTCATCCTTCGTGATATTTTCTCTGGCCTCACGAATGGCATTACGCTCTTCCCACAAGTATAACTCATCCCTCAGAAAATGGATTACAACCTTCTTGGCCCATACTGTGCGACTGTACTCGGGGATCTCTGAACCTGGAATCATCGGAACAGGATGCCTACCATTCAATGCGTCGATAAGATCCTGAACTTTTTCATCTGGAATATTCAACGAAATTATCATCTTCCAATCCTTACCAAAGTAAGAGTAACATCATCCACGATAATATCTCCCGTTGTGTTATTCCAAATCCAGACCTCAATCGTATCTCCAGCGACCAAGGCAATTACTCCGTTCATGGTAACTGCACCCAAGTCACCTCCGCCTCCTGATAGTTTCCTATGCATATGTAAATTAGGAAACAGAGTAGCCCCATTATTTTTGTAAACAGCAGTTCCAGCTGTCTGCGCACCGCCAGCAACACTCTCTATATTTATACTAACAGTACACATATAATCACCTGCAATATCCATGGTGATATCATCAGATGTATGATCGGGAGTCAACCTATGCGAATGCCCGTTGGCATTAAATGCCGTCACTTGTACCTTATTTCCTATCCCCGTGCCACTAATAGTATGCGTAAGAGCGGCATCGAAGGCATAGATCTCGCCGTAAACTGTACCTTCATTTCCGTCATAAATTGCGCCGCGCCCTTCGCTATTGTTAATCTCCAAAGTGTAATCAGAAATTGTTGCGCTTGCTGCGTCTATCCTTCCGCCAGTACTAGCCGAAAGTGCATAGGACGACGCATGGCCATGTTTGACTGTTCCATTTGAGAAATCTACTATTCCACCCTGATGACATTGAATCCCAAAATTTGCACCAGTAAGGTAAATGTGCCCCTGATTAAATGCCAATGTGCCACCAATAAACACTTGCGCACCACGGGATTTGCCGCCGGTTAGGACGGAGCCATATCTGAGATTGATTGTTGCACCATTTTGGCACTTTACAATATCACCATCAGTCTTGGCGTGGCAAGTATAGTCTGCATAAATCAACGCGCCGTTTTGGGCATATAAATTCGTTGCCCATCCGGACGTAGCTCCGTCGTTTCCAAGGATAATCGACGCACCATTCAAGGCCCAGATACCATTATAAGCATGACTCCCCTTGAAACAGATTCCATATCCAGTATTGCCCCATGTACCGCTATGAAACGCACCATTCAACTTCAGACCATTTGAGCCAGTGAAATCCAAAACTGTTTTAATGACCGTCACGCTCAACACGGCAGAAGTCGTAGGAACATCAGTTGGTCCAGTGCGTCGATACATACGTACTGTCGCCACATTACCAGATGGAGTACCAGCAATAGCAGTCACTTCATGGCTCCCCATTGCAAGATGAGGATTCGCCCCCCCAGCGGCAGCCGTCACTGAAATGAAATCTCCTACTGAAGCAACTTTCGTAGCCGGCAAAGTAATATCGAAATCGAGATAACTCAAACCAGACAAGCCAGAGGCCGTAACAGACCCAATATTACTCACCGTGCAACTGACATGACTTTCGCTGACACCTTGCCATTCAACATTGTATCCGTATGGATATGCCGGCGAAAGTGCAGCAGGTACAGTATAATGGCTTTCCCCCAGGTCAATTGTAATCGTATAACCGTTAGCAATCCTGCGATACAGTCTATTGATTCCCTCTTGCAATGTCAACAACGCTGTGCCTGAAGTCTCTCCATCGTTTGAATCATTTCCAGTTGTACGAATATAAATCGTTTCGTTAGACGATAGTAATCTTGGCCACACCGGCGCAGACCACGCCGCGGTATCCGCTGAAGTGCATATCAAAACATCGTCGACTGTAGCTGGAGACGGAATATTCTTCCCAATAACAGTGCCAGTTGTCGTTAAGTTCTCGTCACCAAAACTAATAGCGCCAGTGTCACTAATTATAGTTGCGCCATTGATGGTAATGTTGTCAATTTGAATTGAAGTTAGATTGTTTGGAGCAGTTGTCCAAATTGCTGTGCCTGCGCCGGTTGCTTGAAGCATCTGAAAAGCTGAAGCTGGGGAAGGGATGTTGTCAGCAATGACTTCTCCACTAACTGTCAAGTCCCCAGTGGAATAGTCCAAGTTCATTAACTCAGTCCAAGTGACGAACTCCCCTGTCGCACTTTGGAAATCCCAAGTGAAAGCATTCTGATGATAACCCATAGCAAACTTTGCGCGTCTGCCAAGGGTTGAGCGTACCGATCGCCAAAGCTCAACATTGCTATCCCAGTAAGCATTATCAGAAAGATACACTTCGTATTCTATCAAGCTTTCTTCATTGGTCTGCTTTTGTCCTACAACCGTATGCCCAGAGCCGTCCCCTTCACCAATACGTATAATGGAATCGAGATCACCGACCTGAAGATCCCACGTAGTTGAAGCCCCAGAAGAGTTGATACTTACGGGATCGTCGATCTCAACCAATCCAGTGCTGTCAGTAATAACTGAACCATCAATGGTGATATTGTCAACAGTGAGTATCGTAAGACCAATAATGTCAGTTGTCCAAGCAGCCGTCCCTGCGCCAGTTCCTACGAAAATTTCATAAGCAGCGCTAGGCATCACGTGACCGGCTGCTGCTGGATCTTGCCATGTTGCCGTCCCCGCGCCTGTCGATGTGAGAACTTTATCGGTAACGGACGGAGACGGAATATTGCTCCCAACAACTGTACCTGTTACATTAAGTCCAGAGGAATCAAAAAGCCCTCTCTGGGTAGGTGTATATTCAACTCCATCAGTTAGTCCAGTGTCAGTGTAAAATAAAATATTGCCGAAATTTTGATAGATACCGCTTGCGGTTGTACCTCTTGCTAACCAATCACCATTAGCGAAATGCGCACCTGTAGACCAAATAGATCGACCACTCGCAGACGAACCGATAAAAGCTCCGTAAGTGGTATCAGTAGTCCGGATATGAAGTGCAGAATGGTACTTGTTTGCAGTATGTTGTCCAACGACTTCAACATGAGAATTGACGTAAACTGAAGCGTCTCCAAACCCTGCCTTGCCTGTTGTCGACAGATTCTCATTCCCGAATGAAATAGCGCCAGAAGAATCTGTAATTGATCCTGCCGCAATCAATAATGTGCTTGCCGCAATTGTAGTTGTTGCAGAGATATTACCAACAACCTCAAGTTTGTCAGTAGGAGTCGTTATTCCTATGCCGACACTTCCACTAGAAACAATCAAACCATAATTATTTGTCGCACCAGTAGCTGAAAAAGACCCCCCAACATTTGTTTGAGAAGCACCTGTTTTTTCGATAATCGCTCCATAAGCTGTTCCAGGGCTTGCTCCTGTCTGTTGTATCCAGAAAGCTGCACTACCATGAACTGCTCTAGTATCAACTACATGAAGTTTATCACTTGGAACCGTCCCAATGCCAACGCTTCCTGTCGTCGTGAGATTCTCATCTCCGAAAGAGATCGCTCCGGAGACACTCGTAATAGAACCAACGGAAATCACCATATCAGCAGCAGCGCCAACTATGACTGTGCCGGTTGTTACAAATCCACCTGCCGTTAAAGTTTGATCTGTAGTTGCTCCTCTGTCGGCAACTGTGTCAAGCGTATCTGACTCAGTTGTCAAATAAACTGTTGTATCAACAGAAAGTGTGCCGTCCCCTGCTGAGGTCTTTACGAAACCGTTAGCCGCGAGAGTCCCGAGTTTAACTGCTGTAAGCGACCCACCGGAAAGTGTTGCCGTACCATCCGTCAGGGAAGTTACAGTAGTTGCGCCGGCGCCAAGTGTCCCTGTAGTCGTGAGATTCTCGTTCCCGAAGCTGATAGCGCCAGATGAATCCGTTATGGAACCACCAGCAATTGTCATTGTATCTACAATCAATGTTCCCGTTACGGTGGTATCTCCGTCAATATATGCATTTCCATCTGAATAAACTGCATAGCTTGTTCGACCACCACCAAACTCAACAGCAGAAGCGTAGAATCCTATCGCCCTAGCATTTGCATTAGAACCACTGACATCTGCTGTGAAGTACCCACCATAAGCTGTATGATTAACCGTTGAATTTCCGGTATACGCGAACCTAGCTCGAATTCCCGACCACGGATACAAATCGCTCCCTACAGTAGGTTGTCCATTCGCAGCCATTTCCAAGTCAATACCGCCGACAGACGCATTGCGATTATTCCCCGCCGTATGATTCATAAACGCACGAATTGTCGAATCAATGGCAGTAGTGTGCATCCCAATAAGATATCCGCTACCGGTAGTCTTTTGCAATTCTATGCAAGCTCCTACGTTAGCAGTGTAAACGCTAAATGGCGTTCCGGTTTTATTGTCCTGATCTTTGATTGATATGAATGGAATACTTGCATAACCGAACCCCAGTACTCCCTCTCTGGCCCATGTATTCGCAGGATTCCGTATTTTCAATTTGTGACCAGAACGAGCAAAGTCTACGTGTACATCACCACCAATAAATGAATGAGACCCAGAAGTAACAATCGTATATTCGAGGTTACTTGCATCGTATCTAATCGTTGCATCTGTTGACGCGCCGAATTGAAGAGCAGACACGTCACTTACGATTGAAATATTTCCAGTAGTCGTTAGGTTCTCATCCCCAAAGCCAATTGCTCCAGTGTCGCTAAGGATAGTTGCCCCATCTATCGTGATGTTGTCACAAACAATTGACGTTAATCCGTCCAGGTCCGTCGTCCATACGGGATTCACGCCAACCCCAGCGGAAACTAGAACCTGATTGTCGGTCCCCTGCGAAAATTCAACATACGACTTGCCAGTTGCGTCAGAATCTTTGACTATCAAACTTCCTTCAGCAGCGATAACATCAATTGAAACCGTGCCGCCTTCAAGCGTTTCAACATCAGCATCAAACCTTTGAAACGCATTTCTGACTTCAGACTGACTCGATGTATTCGGGATTCTCCTGTCGCTTCCCATTATAGCTGTCTCCTTCTACCGGCTTGCCTTACCACAGTAGTAACCTGCTCCATGGCCCACTTCCTACCTGAAGTCCCAGTGATCAACATGGCGTACGCCTGACCTCGACATGCCGGGTACTCTGAATCGTTCTGGCCGGCTGCCCAGGTGCCTGTGTCTTGTGCAGTTGCAGTCAGGCATGATTCAAACGTGCTACCAGGCTGGAGTGACCAAGTTACATCGCTGCTTCCCACCGCCATTATGGCGTTCATAACTTTAATGGAACCTTCTAGCATGTCAGAAGAAAGCCCGATTGGCCCAATCAACACGCTAGTAGTAAACGCGGTGCCACAATCTGCCTCTGCGAGCCTGGTGTTCCGGCGGAGAGTTCCATCTCTCCCTCCAAGTATCACTCCATCGTCTTCGAC
>SDBU01003664.1_pt1 | contig 19408 bp, 27 predicted proteins | sample 2277071 | NCBI WGS metagenome assembly SDBU01 (sample SAMN10397929, study PRJNA504765) | marine sediment metagenome | isolation source: marine sediment core GS08_GC12, 126 cmbsf | place: Arctic Ocean: Gakkel Ridge, Loki's castle | collected 2008 | reverse complement strand
CTCTTGAACGTGGTCGCGTAATCTTTTAAGCTCCACCCCTTCGCCATGTCGTCGAAGGCCGCGATGTCGTAGCGGCGGTGTGCTTCCGGGTCAAGCTTGGTCCAGTACATTGGGATTCCAAGTTTCTTGGCAATGGCCCATCGATGTCCGCCGTCCCATCTGAACCACCTGCCCCCCTCCTCGCGAAAAATCCCGGGATAGTTACGAAGCCAGCCCTGTCTCTCCATGGATTCCCGAAGCTTTTGGCGGTCTTCCAGGTGGACATCCCGGTTACCTACCATATCGTCCGAGCCAGGGTCCTGCTCGAACACGTCGTAGTCCTCCTTGCACTTGGGAGAGCACTCGTAAATTCGCATCGATATGGGTTTGAGGTCGGGTTTGGATACGGGTTTACGTTTGGCCATCTTAACACTCCTCACGGTTAACTGTGTTCAAAACTGAAAATGCGAATAAAAACTCCGCGAATGCACACCATGGCCTGCCCTCCATGATCCACATCCACCCCACTCATCCCTGCGTCAGCAGGAATTCCTCACCGCTAAACCAAGCGCCTTGCCCAGCAGCACCGGCAGCGCGTTCCCGAGCTGTCTGTACCGATCCCGCACAGAGCCGGCAACGTACCAGTCATCCGGGAAACCTTGAATCCGTTTGTACTCGGCAATGCTGAGCGGCCGGTCCTTCACGGGGTGACACAAAGTGGTCGCCCGTTGAGTAGGAGACGTCAGCAAGGTCGGCGACGGCCTGTCGTAGCTTAACCGGCGATAGAAGGCCGTCATACCCCCGCTAGACCGGATGGCCTTTCCCATCGCCCTGTCCTGCTCCTTGGGCTTGAGCGATTTCCAGCATCCGCCCGCTGGAATCTTCGGCATGACCTTGGCAATCGAGGGAGGAAAAGTCAGGCATTCCCCGGGATCATCTTCCAAATCCCCAATCGCCTGGCGCAACGTCTTCCTCGACGACGTCCCTTCCGGAAGATCGACCCCGCGGCGCCCTCTACGGCCTATTATCATAAGCCGTTTTCTGTACTGGGGTGTCCCGAACGCGGCTGCATCGAGCACCGCTGAGGTAATGGAGTACCCGGCTGCGACAAACCGCCGCCGTATCTGCCTCACCACCTTCCCGTCATTTGCAGAAAGGATCCCTGTAACGTTCTCAAGAATGAAGAAGCGGGGCTTAACCAACTCCACGACCTCGACGAAGCCCAGCAAAGCTTTGCCTCGCTCGTCGTTCAGAAACTGCCGCTTCCCGATAGTACTGAAGGTCTGGCAAGGCGGACCCCCGACTACAACATCGATACGCTGGCCCTGTACGAATTGCCGCATCTCTTCCGAGAATACGTCATCGAAGATCTTTGCCCGGGGGTGATGCCTCCGAATGGTTTCGCGGCACACCGGGTCACGATCAACGTACACTACCGTCTTGATACCGGCCATTTCCAGCCCTAAATCCATACCCATGCAACCTGAGAACAAAGACAGAGACCTAAACATTGCCGTCTCCGCGTGGCAGATCGGCGAAGAAACGCCGATGGAAAGAAGGGAATCTGCAAGCTAAGAGTTCGCTTGCTTGATTCGCTGGTATGCGCGCCTGCTGAATTCCGTGTTAAGCTCTACCCCGATGTAGTTGCGGCCCAATTTGGTTGCCGCAACTCCAGTCGTTCCGGACCCCTCGAACGGGTCCAGCACCATATCGCCTTCGTCGGTAAACAGTTTGACGAAGAACAACGGAAGCTGCTCAGGAAACGCGGCAGAGTGTTTCTTGTTTGAACACTCGGTTGCAAAATGCAAGACGTTCGTCGGGAATACCAGATCCCGATCCACCCAGTTGGCCACCTTCTTTCCGAAGGAACTGCCGGAACCGGATTCATCTCTCGTCTTGTCCGTCTCACTCAAATTCTTCAACCTGCCGATGGCCCAATCCCCGATAGGAACCATCACCGCCTCTTGATTCATCTTGAATTGTTTTTGCACGTTGAACTGCAAGCACCTCTCCCAGGAATCCCGGAAGCGGTTCGGCCACTTGCCAGGGAAACAGTTCCGCTTGTGCCACATCCATTCCTCCGTCCACAGCCACCTTCTCTTTCGCATAGCTAAGATGAGTTCGATCACGTAGGTGTGGCGCTCGCCGCCCACCACCCGCTCTTTGATGTTGAGTACGAACGTTCCCGTTGGCTTCAAAACCCTTTTGATCTGATTCGCTATCGGTAAGAACCAGGCCACGTATTTGTCGGGGGCAATACCGTTCTCCCGGGCGTTGGCATACGGAGGAGATGTCATGACGAGGTCAACCGAAGCATCACCCATCTTGGCCAGGGCAACGGCGCAATCGCCCGTTATGTTCCTGTAATTCATCTTTTCTCCTAGCCGCTGCCCCTAGTCTCACCAGCCCGGCGACGTTTGGGTTTAGGTGCCTTAGACAGCCGACGACGTTTACTACCCTTGCCAGTCCGCTGACGTTTGGGCTTGGGCCCCGCCGGAGGCTCGTAGGTAGGATCCAGCAGGTAATGGACCGGGTCATACGGTGTCAAATTCCCACATGTATGTTCAACCACAGCCATGAAAGCCGCTCTCTTCTCGCGGGGGAACTGCGCATAAAACTCTGTCAACAGGCGATTAAACGTCTCCTCCAGTTTCGATTCCAGCAGTTGGGGGAACCCGGGATCGGCGTCGTAAATCTCAACGAACAACTCCTTGTAGAACTCTGTGTCCCCAGCGAGGAAGTACCAGAAAACTTGCCCTACCAATTTGATGTCTGCGCACTTTACATCCAGCTTGGTTTCAGTCTTGCCATAGCAAATACCCATCAGCGCTATCTCGGTCTGCGGCGTTGCCAGCAACTGCTCGATCGTGCACTTGACTTTAACAACATCTGTCTTGGCGCTAACAAAATCTGCCTGCTGTTGTTCGGTACTTTGGGCATTGCCCCATTTACTGCCGCTTTTCAGGGAAAGCAGAAATCTGAAAATGCTTCTTACAACATCCTTGTTAAGCCCCTTATCGCCCTTTTTGTTTTTCCGCCCACATATAGCAGAGACGACACTCTCAAATGTGCCACCCATCTTGGTTTCCGCAGACTTAAATGTAAACGAACGTAAACGGAGCCGTATCATAGCGGGCACGTCCACGACTCGCCGAGCAAGAAAGTATATATCGGCCCCGCTAAGCAATTCGTCGATGGTCATCGCGTCGAGCGCTGCAATCTCCGATTCGTTGGTCAATCTGACCGCGCACTGTATAGCTCTACGGACTTTAGCTTGCATGATAAATCACCCTTGATCCTTATCTTCTGAAGTACCTGTTTCGTATTCGTCGATCGCAGAGTCCCACGCCGCCAGGTCTTCCGGCGAATGTACAGCCCGATTGATCTCCGTAATCCACAGCCCGGTCTTCTTGTAGGCGTGAATGACTGCGGGCCAAACGCCGGCCCGCCCCATCGCTGCGGCGGTTTCGTCCTGCGAGAACTCGGCTGCCTCCACGGGCACTTGGGTTGCAGCCGCAGCGGCCAACGGCGTCCTCCGTTTCGGAGGGCGCCGCGGCCGCACCGCGGTGGCAAGAACCGTCTTCCCGTGGCAACGCTTGTACTTCAAACCACCCCCACATGGACAAGGTTTGTTGCGGCCAACCTGGGTGCCGGCTCGCTGTTCCAATCCACGCTGCCGTTGTGCCGCAAGCATACGGGAAACATCGCTCATGTCACTACCTCAATTCTCCTCTCGGAGATCCCGGAGGAAACTCTCCTGCATCACAGGCGTCTGGAATTGGCCTCCACTATGCTTCGGATGCCCCGTCCACATAATGCCGTCGACCATGATGACCACGGTTCGAGCAGCAACCGGCAAGGGTTCCTGATCCAACATGAAATCGTCCGCGACACGGATAAAGTTACCACCAACCGGGTCTACGTCGGAAGGCAACGCGGTATAGTACTCAACCCAGTAGTCAAAATACTGCATGGCATAGAAACAGGTATATTCCTTCCTGAGCGCCTTGGCGGCATCCAATTTCCCGCACAGCCATTCGATATAGTCCTTCGACATCTCGATCACGGCGAAGTTGTAGTCTCCTACATCTTCGTCGCCGATGCACGCACAGACAAATTTCACAGAATCACCTCCTCGCTTATAACCGACAGAGCAGTCTCTCTCATCGCTCGATCTTCCTGTTCTGTAAGGAATACCATAAAACCCCGACGCTAGCTCCAGCGCTATGAACGCAGCGACCGCAACGTACACGGCTGCCATGGACACGAATTCCCACATCGTTCACACCTCCCAGACCACTAAGACGTCACAGCCCTTCTTTTCCCGTAAGGCTTCTTGTGCCTCGGGATGACGTAGTAGGCGTCAAAATTGCCAAACGGTTCGGCATTCAATGTACGAGGCGTCATCCTCTTCCGACATGCCGGGCAGCGAACCTTCCTAAGCTTCTTGTTCGCTAAGACGCTCTCCCTGGGAACGGAAACGTACCCGGTATAATCGCACCAATCGCTTTCGTTGTAGCGAGGCACCGTTTACTCCTTCGCCGGTTGTCTGCCCATTTTCTTGGCCTTCTCCCGAATAGCCGGCCGGGCTCCGTCCATCATGATCTTTGCCGCGTCTCTGTAGCGAATAGTCCGCTGCTCGAAGGTCCGCTTCCGAAGCGCGCCCAGGAATCGGGCCTCGAATTCGTCCAGGTTCGAGCCGTAGATGTGGTAGCTGTCGGCCATGTGGGCGTAGCGCCCCACGTCAATCTTCTTGTCGGCCAGCTCCGAGATTCTCGCGGCGATCAATTCTTGCAACCTGACCCACGCGTAGATGTTCATGAACGCCGCCTTGTAGGCGTCGTTGGAGCGAATTCGCACGTTCATGTTGAGCACGTTCCGATCACCTTCCGGCGTTATCCGGCACCAGATGCTTTGTAAGCAGGATGGATCGTAGCAGGTGGAATCCTCCCACACCTTCCAGGTAATTGCCTGGGCTCGTCTGCTGTACGGCGTCTTGGCCAATCGAACGGCGATTGCCTCGATCTGGTCGATCGGCTCCAGCGTCGGCACCGAATACCCGAACAGCCGCTGGTGATAGGTGTACTCCCAGCGGGTGTCGTCCTCGTCGTCGGGGTCCCTCACCAGGTGGTCCTTGATGCCCTCGCAGACCTCCATCACGTATTCCTGCAAGTCCACGAACCCACCCGGAAAGTCGAGATGGATCATCGGTTCGGACAAGGGATCGTGAACCACCAGGAGCATGCTCGCATCGATGCTGGGCGGATCTTCCGGCTTGTCGTACTCGGTCTTCAGCCGGCACCCAGACTTGTGCAGCTCGACCATCGAATTCTCCCACGCCCGGGCAATACCCTGGCCTTCCGCGTGAAGTACGGGAATTCCGTTCATTACTTATTCTCCTAATTTACTATCAAATTGGTGTTGACGAACAAATCTGCATCAATTATAGTAGATGCATGCTCACGACCACGACAGTCCGGCTCTATCCGACTGCCTCCCAAGAGGAGGCCTTCTTCGACTTTCTCAACGTCACCCGCCGCGTCTACAACCACTTCCTGGAGCATCGCCAGAAAGCCTACCGGCGGCGGAAAGAATCCATCAGCTACAACACCCAGACGGCCATGCTCACCCGCTGGCGGCACAACGACCCCCGCGTGGCTGCTGTGCCTTATGTATTCTCTCGGGAGGCATTGAAACGCCTGGATAGAGCATTCAAGAGCTTCTTCCGGCGGGTAAAGAACGGGGAAGAGAAGCCGGGTTATCCTCGATTCAAAGGACGGGATCGTTGGCGATCCTTCGAGTATCTTCAAATTGGCAATTACGTCCGGGATGGCAAGATTCGCGTGCCCAGGCTGGGCCTCGTCCGTTGCCGCAACCTCCAGGAGTTCAAGGGGATAACCCGCAGCCTCCGGATCGTCCGCAAGGCCGATCGTTGGTTCGCCCAACTGCTCATTGACGATGGCCAGGAAGCTCCCCCCAAGCGGCCCATCAAGCGAACGATCGGTCTTGATTTGGGGCTCACCCATTTCGTTGTTGACGACAACGGGACGGCCGTGGGAAATCCCCGCTGCTACCGCAAACTGGAGCGGAAGCTGGCCCGCTGTCACCGGGCAGTCAGCCGCAAGCGTAAGGGTAGCCGCAATCGAAGGAAGGCCGTGGCCCGGCTTCAGCGAATGCACCTGCGGGTGGACGACGCCCGGTCCGACTTCACCCACAAGCTGAGTAAGTTCTATGTCTCGCGGTATGATCTGATCGCCGTCGAGGCACTCGATATCCAGGGTATGACTAACGGCCGGTTGGCGAAGAGCATCATGGATGCAGCTTGGGGCCAGTTCCTGTGGCAAGTCTCGTTCAAGGCTGAAAGAGCCGGAGTGAGCGCGATCGCAGTAGACCCCAAGGGCACAACCCAAGAGTGCAGCCAGTGCGGCCGGGAAGTACCGAAGACGTTGCAGGATCGTATTCACAAGTGTTCTCATTGTGGTCTTGAACTTTCTCGGGATCATAATGCAGCTCGAAACATCCTTCAGCGCGCCTTGAAAGTTGTGAGCAATACTCGCGGTAGGCGAGAAATTCACGCCTGTGGAGAGCCGGATTGCCGACTCGCCGAAGCAGGAAGTCCAAGCTAGGACACTACCCATTACTTTTGCTTCCTTTGTAACAAGAGTCGGTGTTGACAACCCAGACACCGCTCGGTGCTGAGATCGTCGTCAAAGTACGCTACCTTTCCACAGTTCAAGCAGGCTCTCTTTTCGTAGTTCAGGCGATGCACGCCCCCTACGCAATTCTCGTAACCGATCGCACACTTGTGGCACGGATGCGTCCACCGGCGTGGACACGGCCGAATCCGCTTTCGTATCTTCAGAACCTTGCGGTTCCACGTAATGATGGACGCCGGCGGCTCCTCGTGGAAATCCCTGAACGCCGGTTCGAGCCGGCTCAGCGCCGGGTCGATCAATACTATGCAGCGCAGCCGGACGAATTCCATCGGGCTCTTGAAAGGATAGTGATGCCACGGGGCCGAGAACCCCAATCGCCTCGATACCGCGCGGCACAGTTCATCGCTCCAAAAAGCCTGAATCTTCATCGGACATGGCGTACCGGCTAACACTCGGAACTCAAAGAAATTGCCAATCCTATTCCACTGGTCGCAGAAGGGCTTGCTGGAGATCACCTCCAGTGGCACCCATTCCTTTCCAGTCTGGACGGTCCACGGCGGCGCCGATAATCCCTCACGCAACCGCGGAACATTTCCGGCAATCCGCCAAGCTGCTGCAAGGGACTTGGTATCCGTCAGCTTCTTGCCGGACAAGTACCGAAGGCTTTCAAAAACAGGATCGTAGGGAACGTCGCTCGGGAGGAGGCCCATAACCCGGCCGACAAGCTCGTTAAGAAACTGGCCCCGCAACATAATCGGCCCCATAGGCCGAAACGCACGTCTTACGAGACGATCCCGATGAGCCAGGATCGCCGCGATTGGGAAGCTCAACTTCTGCCTGGTCACCCATCATCTCCTGCGAAAACCCTCCGGGCCGACGCCGTACGCCGTCGTGCCCTCCGCGGCCACGGGCCGGGCCACTCTCCGCCCGGCCTTGGCAGACCTCTTTTCGGCGGCCTTCTCCTTGACGGCCTTTTCCTTAGCGGCCTTCTTCTTGGCTGCGAACGCGGCGGTCTTCGTCTTGGCGACGACCTTCTTCTTAGCCGCGCTCTTGGCCGCTTTGCTTTTGGTCATCTTCTGCTTGGACATGAACTACTCCCCGCTCAATGCGAAACTCGGGTGAGCCGCAATGGGAACAGCGGTCGAGACGCTTCAACTCCCGATTGCAGCGGTTACAAAACATCCGTTTCATTACTTTTGCCTCTGGTTGACACCCGGCATTCACTTTATCTGTGTACGCCCTGCTCTGCTGCCTCGCTATCTGTGTGCGCCCTACTCTGCCGCCCCGCATACGCTGTCGTTTTCCGGTTGCCCCTGCATACACCCCTGTTTTCGAGACGTGGGCCACAGGCTCCTATATACGCTCCTGTTTTCGAGAGTCCCCAGGGCCAACGAAAAGAGCGGAGAGGACATCTGTGTAGATCCTATTTTGCAGCCAGCCCGGCGATCGAGACTCAAAAAAAGGCGTTTGGTGAGCGCATCCAACGGGCGCAAGCGCCACTTACTCAGATACTTCTCAACCTTCAGGCCACACAGGTTGGCCTTCGGCCGCCCGCCGGCGATTGCCCGTAGGCTATCCGGCGTTCTGTTAGCGGCCTCACACTACTGGGGTTATTGGGGTTGCGGAGGTTGTGGAGGTTGCGGAGGCCGCTGGGGCTGCTGAGGCTGCTGAGGCTGCTGGGCCTGCTGAGCAGCCACCGCCGCAGCCGCTGCTGCCTTGGCCGTACTGCAACGCTGGACTCCCTCTTTGGCGATCTCGAAGGCCCGGTCCCAAAGCTGAATAACGCTTCCACCGAGGAATGCAGTTCCCCCTTCGATAAACGCAATTTGCTGTTGTGGATCCTCCGGCATAGGAACGGGCGCTTCAAGCCCATCACCTATACAGAGCTTCAAGCGCAGTTCGGTCGTAGTGATCTGCTCCGGATCTTGCCTGGCCTGCTCCAAGGCACCCTTCATACGTTGGTAGAGATCGGATAGCTCGTTTATCTGTGAAGCGCAGTTAAACAACCGTTCTCCACAAACTTCCAACTCGGGCCGAGGCTGCTCGGTAGTTACGGGCGTTGCCGCCATGTTCTTCTCCTTATTTGAGAACGAAACCAAATCCTAATTGTACTTGCCACCTGCTTCCGTGCTCCTCCGTTTCAATCTCGTGAATCGGATGGCCGGTAACAATGTGCAAGCGACGAATGGGTCTGCCGAAGTCGACTTTCACCCGACAACCCAACTCAAACATGAAAGCCAGAGCCAGCTCTGGCTCAGATGACGTGAGATACGGCATCAACGGGATATAGACGTGATCCTCCTTTCGGTGAGTGTGCCAGTCGATCGGTTTGTCCAACTCGATCGGCGAGTGGGCCACGATCCAGATTTCCTTCGCTTTCCGCGGGATAATCTGGTGCGGACTCGTGGAGCCGTCGTAGGCTTCCAGATCCAATCTTGCGTGCGTGAGTTCCATTATAAATCCAGATACCGGTAGCTCTGAAGTATAGTAGATGAAATCGGTTTGCTGGGCGGCGCTTTCTCGGGGGTTCCAGCGTCTGCGCGGGGGGCCGCTTCTTTTGCCTCCTTGGCTTTGGCCAAGGCCGAAGTTATGGGGCCGAGAGTCATCGGCGCCTCAACTTGGGCCTTGTACACGTGCCGCAGGTCCCTGCGGTAGTCGTAGCCGCACGGCCGTTGATTGAATCCCCGGTGAGGTGCCCTGGATTCCTTACCGTCCTCATCTGCGTTGATCGCAATGCCGTGCCGGTAGTTCTTGATCCTCAAACCCTGCTGCTCGCAAAGAGCACCCAGCATAACATCACCGCCCCGATGATCCAACTCCTCGAAAGGATAATTGAACTTCTTCAGCAGCGGCAACCGCGCCGTCCACCACCCACCCGTGACGAAACGCATCTTCGAGCTGACAGACTGATTGTCATACCAGGGCTGGTCCTCGATCCACTGCTGCTGGTTGGTAACGATCTTGATCGTGTAGATCCCGCCGCACACGGCCGGAAGGCTCTGACCCGGCGGCGAAGGCTGTTCCATCGCGGCGGTCACGGATTGAAGGAACCCTGGCGTAGACCCGATCATCTCGTCCTTGATGTAGGAATCGTCGTCGAACCACATCACGTAGGGCGTCTCGATCGGGTTCTGCTGATCGTAGAACATCCACCGCATCATGGGATATTTGTGGAGATTCTCCGGCGATTTGTAAACGTTACGGGGCAACACCCACCCATGCTCAACGAGAGTATCCACGTACCTCTCCGTCATGCTGCTCGGCGCATTCATGGCGATGCGCAGGTCCCCGGGTAGGATCGCGGGCATCCCTCGACAGATCGAATTGAGGCAGCGAGCGGCCAGTTGTACATGGTCCCCGTAGAGGAGGACACACACTGTGAATTTATCCTTCATCGTATTGCCATAACCTCCTGGCACATCACGTTTACTATCTCATTTGACTTTGTTAGCACGCACACAACGGTTTCCCTGCCAACTATCACCGTGGACATCCTTCGGCTTGATCGGCCGGATAAAAGTCTCCCAGCAATGCTCTCGATTCTCGGGAGGAATAAATGATGGCCATGTAATGTGGACGCACTCATCCTTGAACTGCCACCTTCCGGCGTCTACATATCCAGTCGACGTGACTATGACCTCGTTATCTTTGTAAAACCTCCAGCGGGTAATGTACTTTTTCCCCTCTTTTTCGACCGACCAAAGCCCTATCAGTATTTTTCTTTCCAAGGACTCCTTCAGCCTATCGGCTAGCGGTCGTGTGCAAGGAATCATCGCAAGAACGGCTGCTATGCGAGCAGGCACGCCCTGGATGATTGCTCCGACAATTTTTTCCCAGATCCAATCCATGATAACTCCAGCAAACATCTGCTTCCTCCTAGCGCGCCTTCGGCGCTTTCTTGAACGTTTGTACGCCGCCCGTTGGCGGCATGTCAACCACCTTGCCGGCCAATAGCTCCTCCACCGTAAGGATTTGCAGCCTATTTCTCTCTTCTGTTCTCTGAAAATCCACATTCTCCACATTCGTAAAGACGCTCAAATAACCCCACATCCCCAAATATCCCCTCAGCTCTCTCACTCTTCGCCACCGACCATGCCTGTTTATGGCAGCTAGGACATTCAGGTAGACGCGGCGTATCATCAAGGGCAGCTTCGAGAGTTTGAATCTTAGTCTTGAGAGATTGTATCTCTGCCCGCTGAGTGATGTCTGTCTCTTGCAGAACCATTACGGCCTGCCGCAACTCCATGATTTTTTCCTGCGCCTCCACGGTAGCCCCTGCCTTAAAAAGTTCCCAAATCTCTTTCGCAGATGGGACCGCCATTTGCCTCTCCTTCTTCAAATTGTATATTTCCATCAAAGCGGCGGATAAAAAACCTCCGACGAGAAACTGTTAGATCGCCTCCTCGGACATGTGGCTGGGCGTGGCCGGTTTACGTACGCCCTCTCCAAACACTTTGACAAGCTCGTCAAGCTCGGCGCGAGCCTCCCAATGAATACAGTCCGCCCTCGACATTGCAAGTCCGGCATCCGTGATAGTCTGTTTCATTGCATCTCGAATCTTCGTAGCCCGCTCTAACCGGGCCTGGGCTTTAATGAAACGCACCTTGGCCAAGAGTCGCCGGTCTGGATTATCGGCGTCAAGGATGGCTAGCCGTTCCTGAGCCTCAGTGAAGTCCACCCGGGCGATTCTGTGTTGATTTTCTCCGGCATTGAGCACGTCGAACGCCATGTAGATTGAATCGTTACTCACGTCTCATCTCCTCCTGGGTTACCGAACTTTTGAAGCAGCCATTTTAGTAAAACACGCTGGTTTTGGATCGTTGCTCGTCGAACCTGTGCGAGCAGGTAAATCTGACCCGGTTTTGGTAGCGCGGTGTTCTGTAATCCTTCATTACAGGTAGCGCAAATTGTCCTCAAATTCCCCGGTGAATCGTCGCCACCCTTCGACTTGTCAAGTATGTGCCCCATAGTTAGTCGAACCGTTCGACTTCCACCGAGTGGATCGGGATCGCCAGCCGCGGCTCCACACATCTGGCAAGTATAGCCATTTCTTTCAAGCACCCAGGCTCGCGTTTCTTTGGATATATCCCGCTTGAAACTGGGCACGCGAGTAATCGTTTCCATGAGATACTGATTTGGCTTTAAGTCTGTTCGGTCTCTGTGAGAAAGAATTTGATAACCCTCCTCATTGCGAAGCTCACGAACTCTTCTAGCCCATTCAACAACTCCACCACTCGCTACCTGAATGTCCCTGGACTCCACCACTTTACCAATATTCCTCAGGAAGAATTCAAGAATCAACTGCTTTGATCCGGGTTCCCGCGCCATTGGAGATTCGCTCCTTGCTTTTTTTAGCATATGCCGGGTTCAACTCGATTAGGATCGACTTGCGGTTCAACTCATTTGCCACAAGACCAGTAGTACCAGAACCACCGAAAGGATCTAATACAGTATCACCTTTACGCGACCCCAAAAGGATACACCTTCGAGCCAATTCTCTTGGGAATGCTGCCGGATGTCCATGACCGCTTGGGTCAGACCCCAACAGCCAATAGTTACGAAGATTCGCGCCGGTCGACTCCCGTATTCCTTGCGGGTCATAGTAGTAAGTTGCCGATTTCGCAAACAAGAATACTTCTTCGGTGGCATTTGTTGGTCTATTCTTAACGCTTTCCGGCATCCCGTTCTTCTTAATCCATGTTATTCTTGATCGCAATACCCATCCGTCCGCTTGCAAACCAAAGGCAACCCGCCAGGGCAAGCCCATCAAATCTCTGTCCTTTAATCCCCAGCAATCGGGAACCTTGCAGTTTCGTTTCTGGATTAGTTTTTTTGTGTTACCGACCACAGCGTTTGGGCCACACTTCCCAGTTCCACCATTTCTCGCGTAGCCATCGCCGACATTCAGCCATAGGGTTCCATCTTTACACAGTACGCGGCGAACCTCACGAAATATCGCCACAAGGTTTTTGACGTAAAGCTCCGGGGACGACTCGGCCCCGATCTGCCTCGGATGATCATAGTCGCGCAAGCCCCAATAGGGCGGTGATGTCACACAACACTGAATGGATTCGGCTTGCAGTGTTGGCAACACTTCGAGGTTATCACCTGTCAAAATTTGCGAGTAGAGCGCGTTCATTGCATTGTCTCGCTCGTTTTTAAGAGTTAGAAGCGGCGGATAAAAAACCTCCGGCGAGAAGCCACCAGGCCCCCTCAATCCCCACCGCACTCCACGGCCCAGCCGGCCCAGCCACTAAGGCCACGCCCCTGGTCTCTGAAAGCATCGCGAGCCTCCTTGTCGGGGAAAGCCAGTATCAGGATGCTCGGTTCCTCCACCGCAGGCTTGCGGGTGTCCAGCACCTTCGCAAGAACTCCGAGTTCCCGATAACCAACGATCGCGTCACAGTACGCCGCAGAACGATGGTTCCCATAGAAAACATCGCAGCCTACTGCCACCTCCGGAAACGTCTTGCGTATAACATCCTCCGGGAGCCGATAGAAAATACCACCTCCCGGCAGGCTTGGCGTTCGGCCATCGCGATCCCGCCCAGCAATCAACTGGGTGGGATCGAGGGCAACGGGAATCAATTTGAGAGTCATCGTTCCTCCGACGATCAAAAAGCTATGGGTTTAGTTGCTAACTCTAAAGCCTCGTCAACACTTAGCTCGCGCCGGCCGGGACAGCACGACGACGCCTGCGCTTGGGCGCCTCGGATGGCGCAGGTTCCCCGGCGGCCTGACCATTACTGCTGTCGTCGTCGCTGAGATCGATAGCCCGGGGCTGCCGCGCCGCCGGCGTCGATAACGTTTCATCGACCATGTTCTCGGCCTTGCGAGCACTCAGAATTTTCTCCACGCGGGTAATCGACTTCGTAACCAGTCGCTTCATCTCTTTGGCCTGACTGGATAGCTCCGGCAAGATGTCCCTGAGTGCCAGGAGATTATCGAGATCGTCGGCGCATAGAGTCTCCTCCGGCGCAGCCATGATGTTGGCAAAAACATTGGACTCGTCCTCGCCGGTACCGTTCCATATGAGCGCGTACTTGACGCTCCAGGCCCGCGACATGTCGAGCATCTGCTGGATCTGTTTGCTGACGCCCTTAGGCATCTTGTGGGGCGCGCCCGGTCCGGCGTACTTGCTCTTGCCTTGATCCCGCTGAATGGCCCGCATCAATTGTTTCGGGTCCCACAGGTTGGCGATCGCGCGCTCTGCGAACTTCATGCGCTGCTTCTCCGTCGGAAAGGCGAGCAGGTAGACGATATGCTGGTAGTTCAAAAAGAACCCGGCCTCAGCATTACACAGGGCAATGACCGCGTCGACTTCCGCAGGAGTATACTCCTTCCTAAAAGTCGCTGCCTTCCGGAGCGTCCGCATGGTAGTCTCAAACACCACTTCGAGTAGCTTCATGGGATGCTCACCATATATCCCCTGAGGGTTGAGACGAACGTCCAGGATTTCCTTGCCAAGTTCGTAGTAGAATCGAATGGTCGCCTCCCGAGAAGAACTACTCATCTTCTCGATATCGGCAATTTTCTTGCGCAACCGAGTATTCATGTCTCGGAGCGCCTCCCGCCGCCTCTTGATAAGTTGCGGGGGTGATCGCTTGACGCGATCCATGACTGAGCTTCTCGCCATCGCGTATCTCCTTACAGATGAAAATCGCCAGCCAGCATCTGCCATGCTGCCTGCTCCAAAACCTCGCGCCGGGTCAGATTCATCCTACCCGCCGATCTGATCAAACAAGCAAACAAATCGAACGCCGTCCTCGACGCAAACAAACGATCTCGACGGTAAGCAAGAGGCACACTAGCCTCCGGCTGCGTGGACTCGTGGCCCACGTACAGGGCGTCCTCAACGACTTGCCCGGCAATCCGCTGCGGAACGTTCAAGGCAGCCATCGCACGCACCAGCGTCTTGATCCTGGCCCCCAGCTCCTTCGCATTCAATCCGCTACAGCCGAGGGATTCGGCTAGCATACCTGCAAGACCGTCGCGGAACTGGTCGACGGGTACCTCCTTTGAGAAAATCTTGCCAAACATCTTGTCCAGGCGGCGATTGAAGTCCCGCCCGATATGCGGAACGCGGCCGCCGTACTTCTGATAGGAACCGAGACAGATGCCTCGTTTGCAGAAAAGAGCCATGGTACCGCGGGCACTCGTGCCCCGGGCCTCTCCGTTGCAAAAGAAGTAGCCGGAATAGAACTGCCAGACATCCGAGTTCCCCACCTGTTGAATCAGGAAGGGTCGTCGTGACCGATACCAGAGGAGCATCTTGCGCCCCAACAATACTCCCGAGTAGAAGGTGACCGGTTTACCCCCGGCCACCACGGCGTTTTGCACCTGGTCGTAGAGCGCACTGTTTTGCAGAGTGAAATGCTTGGAGCCGATCACCCCGTCAATCAACTTCGACTCCTCGTCCCGGATCACCCGGTACGCCGTCAACAAAGGGAAGCGGAGGTCCACGACCTCATTAAAGAGCCTACGGGCAAACTGCCCGCTTGACAAGCTTTCCCGGTCATCATAATGCGGATTTTCCCCGGCAATGTCCCGGAGAAAGGCACTGGCACCCGCCGACAGGATGCGGCAAAGCTGCTGAAAACTAGCCGAAGTGTACTCGTAGCCCCCCTGAAACGTCCTTCCGTACTCATCGAGCTGAAGCTCCTGGGGGGCCGTCAAGGACCGGATCGACGTAACCCGGTCGTTCCGATGCAGCCTCTCCTCCAGCTCGTCCTGGCGGGCTTTCTTGAAATGGTACAGGGCGGGTTTGCAATAAAGGCGAAAACGTCCCGGCCGCCTGGCAGTAACGGTAGCCACGATCCACTCCCTATTCTTCTTTTTTGCTTACAGGGTCTTGGACGCCCCGGGGAGCGCCATTTCCATCCGGCAAAACCAGCCCAGTGAACTTGTTAATCGTCAGGAACTCCTCTTGGGGCCCTTCCTCCGTTGTCGAGGATTCCCCAGTTCCCCGGGCATAAACCTGCCCCCGGAAGAGGACTTGCCGCTGGCCAGTTGCCTTCAACACTCGGACGATCTCCGACTTCGCCTTCCCACACAGGCGCCTGACGTCCGCCAAATTTCGCTCCAACGTGGATATGCGAGACGTGAGTTCGGTTACTGTCACTAGAGCGTTCCGTATCTTGTCGTTCTGATTCATCTCTCCCTCCAATTTGAAGAACCTGTGTTTTCGGCCTACTCCGGCCACCAATCCGTGCCCACCGAGAGCAGGAAATCATTGAAGGATTCAATCACGTAAATGACCAACGGGTTGCCGTAGGGCCGGACAATCCGGGTCCCCCGTTCGGTACGCAGGTCAGGGTCAATCTCGCATGAGTCGACCGGATAATTGTGCAGTATCATGGCAGAGCCCCCCTGCTGGATACCTGGCCAATTGAAGACCAGGCCGCAGTGGTCCTTCCGATCGTCGAAGCATTCCGACGTCACGAACTCCGTATAAGCTGCAAAGAAACGCTGCTTAACGAAGTTCGACCCGAACAGATCGCCGATCTGGATATGGTGCATCCAAGGAATCTTGGCCGCCCCCAGCAGCACCGGGAACTTTGTCTGCTCCCGGAGCCACAGGAAATTCGGGTTGCTATACTCCTCCCCGACCCGTATCCTAAGCTCGCTGACGCCACAGTCGACCATGGACATGATCTTCTTGACCAGCCGCTCCTCGAAGGCGAGGATTCGGTCGACTTCAATCTGGGCCGCCTCTGCGGGGGCCTGCTTCGCTAGCCATCCCATCGCTGTCTCCTTATTCGCCCGGGGGCGTTTCTGGGCCTGGGCTTTCCTCGTCGTCTGAGGCATCCGGCGATAATACGGTCTGCTGCGGATCGAGCGTGTCCGCGTCCGGAGTGGGCATGGACTCCACGTTGGCGTACATGGGCTCCATCTGCTGCGCAGCATCCAGAGCCAACTGCTGCCGCATCTGTTGGTAATCCAATCCTGGCCCAAACATCCTCCGCTGGGTAATCCCCAGCACGGGGTACAGTGCCTCCAGGATTTCGGGATGCTTCTCCAACTCGATCCCGATCTCTCGATACTTGACGGGTTCGGCGATATCGAGCGCCTTACACTTTGCCTCTCGGCGCGATTTGTTGGTCACGACGACGTGGCAGATATCCATCAGCCGCTTGAAAATCGCCTTCTTGCCGGTCACGTTGAAACCAGTGCGATCCTCATTGAAGGCCAAGAGCAGCTCGATGGACGCCGTGTACCAGTCCCACCGAGTCGATTGACGGATCACACCGCCTTCGCCTTCCTCCATCCACCAAAGCATCTCGGCAACGATCTGCTTCCGCGACGGACCCAGCGAGTTCTTTGCAGTCTTCAGCTTCACCCGAATACCGCCGTAGTCCTGCAAGTCGATATCGGGGCTGGGCATGCGCGCCATCTGGATTTCGTAGGTTTCCATGAACCCGGTAGCACTGCCGCCCGGCACGGTAAAAGTAATTCTGCCCATCGGGTCCTGCTTGGTCTTCAAGTGGTTCGTACCGATAACAGTAAACGGGTAATTCCGCAACTGCTGTGGCATCGTCCGCATGTAATCGGCGATGAGCCTGGCCGCTACTGGCCACCCCATCGACGGATGTCCCTCCTTCTTGATCTTCTCCAAAGTTGCCGCAGGCAGCGTGCCCATAAGGGAATCGATCAGTACGGCGATCGGGATCGTGTACCCGGGCCCGTTCGGATCATCTTGTATGGAAGAAGCTATCCGGATAAACGCGGTCAGCGCATCCATCCACTGCTCCAGCGTATAGGTCTGGAGAAACTCCAAGCGGTTCAGCCACCGGGGGTTCCAATCGAGAATGGAGTTCCGCAGTTCCGGGCTATCCTTATTCTCGTTCTCCAACAACACGGCACCTCCCCCGTTGAGGAAGTGCCAGCGCATCATCTCATATCCCAAGGCCGACTTGCACGAGCCTTCCATCCCTGTGATTTGGACGATCCGGCTGAGCGGGAAAACGGTCGACTGAAAGAGATACCGCAGGCTCAGCGCAGGCAGTTGCAACCCGATCAGCAGCTTCTCCGCATCGGCGCCGATGCTGATGTCGTCCCGCTCCAGGTCGCGCCCGGCCTGTTCGCACAGACCGGCGAACATACCATCCAGGGCCTCGTCCCGATCGGGCCCGGCCCACACGTTATCGACTCGTCGTCGCTTTGCCATCAGCTCTCCTCGTCTCTTTCTGTTTTCCCGCAGAACATTTTCGTTCCAATCTTTCGGCTGGCGGCATGTCAATATTTCCAAGAACCCAAAGTAAAGCATGCCACACTCCGACAGCCTCTTCAACAATCGCAGGAGAGCCTTCCGGGTCCTCCACCAAGACTTTTAATTTCCCGGCTTGATCGATAATCTCAAACTCATCCTTCGTATTGGGTCCGCCCCACGCGTTTTCAACCCGTCGTCGCTTTGCCATCAGCTCTCCTCAAGAGTTCACGCCCTTCTTCGGTCAGTCGGTACTCACGTCGTCCACCAGGAGGGCCCTGACTTTCCAGTAAGCCACAGCACTTGGCGGTACTCAGGCAACGAAATGCAACGTACTTTCGCCCCTGGTCAACACGGACGTCGGCGGAGTGTTGCTTGCGGAGTTCGGTTATCCGCTTCCCGTGCGTACTACCCTGGTGAAGATAAAGACGGGTTGCATATTCCGGCGGAATCTCACCACGGAGGTGGCCAAGTGCAACCGTGGCTTGGCACCACTCGCCGCCATTGGCTCCTTCAACAACGACCTGGCACAGGCGCTCCATGGAGATACCATAACACGACGTTATCATTTAGCTGGCCCCTTACTAGCTGACAGCTTATTAAGCCGCATCACCTTCTGCATGATAGAAATCAAATCCTTTATCTGCTTCGCCAAGTCTTGTCGTACTTGACGATCTTGCGCTTCGATTCCAACATCGGTCAACGAGTGAATCGGCCGGCCCTCATTTCCTTTAAGCCAGAGATTCTCAAACTGACGAATCCCTCTAAGGAACAGTCGCCGACGTCGTTGTTTTGGCGGCTCCTTGCCCTTCTTGGGACCACCCCGCTCACGACGCATCCGGACGGCCTCGTCATGAATATACTCATTGCCTTTGGCCTCAGTCCGTAGCTTCTTCACCCAAGTCACCAACTCGCTGAGTCCTGGAGACGTAAGATGGCTCTCATTAACCAATTCCGCCAGGTGCTTCCTGTGACTATCGAACTTCAAGCTTGCCAACCGGCCAAAGTGTGAGGGCGTAATATTGTCGGTCGCGACGCCCATCCTCTCAATGTGCTCCCGCTCTTCATCGGCTATGATCCTACGGCCGATCATCTCCGCCGATATACCGGTTTCTTGCCCAGCTACCGTCAACGCCATCTTCCTGTGCTGCACCAACCAGAGAGCATTGATTATCGCGTATTCCCGCGATTGGCGTCCGCCCTCGCAATTGTTGGCCAGCCGCTCGTACTCTTCAACGTCATCCGTGTACGGGGAGTTGATAACGTAACCGCCAATCGTTGCCTGTGCCGACTTCAAGAAAGATTCGTTGTCATTGTACGCGAGAGCGTGGGCCCGCAAGCGGTGATTGCCGTGCGCAACTCCGTGAACAAACAGACCGTCGTTGATCAAAAAGAATACGGGAGCCACAAAAGGGTTCCCGGCTTCCATTTTCAACGCGTAGTCCATCCACAGCTCATCATTCAGGCCATTATTTTCGCGGGCCTTGTTGCGGAGCCCACCCTGAATATCGATCGTCGAACGGCGAATGACCGGATCGAAGTGAAAAGTCAATCCCGCCCTCTCCAG
>SDBU01003663.1_pt1 | contig 19409 bp, 12 predicted proteins | sample 2277071 | NCBI WGS metagenome assembly SDBU01 (sample SAMN10397929, study PRJNA504765) | marine sediment metagenome | isolation source: marine sediment core GS08_GC12, 126 cmbsf | place: Arctic Ocean: Gakkel Ridge, Loki's castle | collected 2008 | reverse complement strand
TCGTAGATCGCCGTGATGTCGCCGGGGCCGGTGCCCTGCTGCACCACCACGGCTGAGAGCATGACCCCAGTCAGGCCATCATTGCCCACTACCCTCACCCTGCCCGCACCGACGAAGCCGGGAATCAGGCTGCCTATGTTGGCCAGATCAATGGTCTTCAGGTGGCGGGGCGGGAGCCAGAAGATGGGAAGCCTGGTAACCAGATTGCCGGTTCCATCGGTGATCTCTACCGTGAGCTTTATCCCGTTGTTATCAGAGTTATTGCGGACGGCGATCAGTGAGGTCACGCCCTGGTACCCTTTGGCCAAGGAGGGGAGTGCAATATCCGTCACCGTTTCCTGCTCGTTCTTCGCATGGGCGTTGTAGCTGCCCCCCTGCCTCGTAGCAGGATGTTTCAGGTCTACCACGGCGAAGATAGGCTGACTACGGGAATGGATCACGGCTGCCCCCACGTAGTTCATCCCCAGGTCAATGATGGCCGGCAGGTAGAAAGTGGCAGAGCCATTGGCACAGATCCAGTCGCCGAGGGAAAAGAGGTGGTCGCCGCTGTTGTCCATGAATTCCACCGTGACGAAGGTGGGCAGAGAATGTTGGGTCAGGTTCTGCACCTGGATGCCCACGTCCCAGCCGCTCCACTCTCGGTAGATGAAGCCGGCATAGAAGACCGTGTCTTCAGAATCCTTATAGGGATGAGCCAGGTAGGTCAGCAGCATATCCTGGCCCGTCGAGAGGGGCTCGAAGCTCGTCTGATCTACGACGATGCCCAGGGGCTGGCTGGCGGTGATATAGGCTGAACCCAGCCAGGCTTCGTCGCCGCCCAACTCTGGCACGCGGGGCACTCTCACTCGCACCGCCTCGCCCGGCGCCAGTTGCTGGATGTGCTGGGCGTAGCTCAACCTACAGCTCTCCTGTTCCCGATAATAGATCCAGACGGAGACACAGTATCGGCCGGAGTTCTGGATGGTCATCTCGGTATCCAGGTCATGATAGCCTTTCATGAGATAGGGCGCGAAGTAGCCGTAGGGAGGCCCATTCCCTACCATCGTCTCGTCTATCCCCACGTAGGTGCTGGAGACAGTGGTGCCAAAGTCATCGGGGCCAACTCGGTTGACGGTCACTGCCAAAGGCTGGCCGCTGCCCTCGTAGTCCTCCCTCCAGGTGTTCCAGTCCGCCGTGGTGGTGAGATCAGCGTCGTTGCAGGCGTCTTGGAAGTCACTGTCGTCAACCGAGTAGATGATGGCCGAGTAGGCATCAGCCGGAATCTGGCTGCGCAGGGTCCAGACCCCATTCTCAGGGATGCTCATGCAGGCGTGACCCATAGGCCCAGGATCGTTAGAGGGACATAGGCCTGAATAGGCTCCCCAGAAGAACGCTACCGCCCCTGTCCTCTCGTCCCCCACGTTCTGCACCTGGATCCGGGTGCTCCAGCCACCCTTCTTGTCAATGCGGGGGATCTGAACCCTTCTGCCAGGTTCAGCAGCCGATGCGGTGATGGCTGTCAGTAGCTGCAGCGCGCACACCACTCCTATGACCGATACTAAAGCCAGGATAAAATACCGCTTTTTCATCAGCAACGCTCCTTATCATATAAATGAGCGTGATCAAAGGTCTCACGGCGCGGGAAGCTGTACACTGAATTCCCACGGATGCATAAGGAGGGGCAAGAAGAGCCTATACTCCCCACCCCCCGTCGTCACCCGCTTCTCGATCACGTTGCCCGCCCCGTCGTCGAGGAGCACGCTGTTGGTGATAGGGCCCTGGCCTGTGGCCTGCACTGCGAAGCGGACGGTGGCCATGCCGTTAACCGGCACGCGCCCGCTCCAGGTGAGGCGGTGGGTGGAGTCATCGTAAACAGCCGGCCCGCCACTGCCCGCCCAGGCCGAGCCGGGGATATAGACGACCTCGGAGGGAAGGGTGTCGGTCAGGGCTACCATCGCCGGGCCGCCGCCTCCGTTCTTCACCAGGATGGTGTAGGTCAGCACCTGGCCGGGACTCACCGCCCCCCCTTCCCCGGGGCTGCTGCTGACCCGCTTCTCCGAGGGGCTTAGATCCGGGGCTACTATTGTCGTGGTGGCCGTGCGGGTGAAGGGCGGGTGTACGCCGTCGTCAATGGTGGCCGTGTTGACGACGACCGTGCCATCTGGCAAGGGGAGCACGATCCGCACGGCGAAGGAGAAGGAGGCCTGGCTGCCGCTGGGCACAGCGCCGCTCCACAGGATCCGGTTGGCGATATCATCGTAGATCGCCCCGCCAGTCGCGCTGCCCGGCTGGTAGACGGCGTGGGGAGGGATGGGGTCTACGACGGCCACCTCCGCCGCGTCGGCGATCCCCGCGTTGCGCAGGGTCAGGGTGTAGGTCAGCACCTCGCCGGGTACGGCCACGCTCTTGTCCACCTCCTTGGTCGAGCCTTCCAGCTCGATGGTGTTGACCCGTGTCGTCGCCCGACGCTCGTAGGTCGTGCCCCGTCCATTGTCAATGATCGCCGTGTTGGTGATGATCGTCTCCGTCGGCAGCGGGTCGGCGATTTTCACCTGGAAGGCGATGGCATGCGGCGGGGAAGGAGGTGAGATCAGAACAGCTAACCCGTCGCGCACGTAGGATTCATTGTAAGCGACGGTCAGACCCTGGGTGCCGTCGGCGTTCTGAACGCCGATGGTGGCCTCGTCCAGGCGCTCAATCATGGACTGGTATTGATAGGTGATAGAGCCATCGGCTCGCAGGATGACCTGGAAGGTGTAGGGGCCACCGCTGCTGAAGTGGGGCACCCCCACGTAGGAGACCACCAGAGCGTCCTCGTTGTTGCTCCAATAGTAGGCCTCCCCGCTGCTGGAGAAGCTAAGATCATCCCAGAAGGGAGCTAAGAGGTTGAAGGGCTCCTCGCCGCTGGGCAAGGATACATTGGTGAAGGTTGTGTAATCGCTGGTCAGGCTCAGGAAACCGTTGGAGCACAGGCGGAAGGTGGTGAAGTCATTATCGTAGAAGGGGAAGGAGAATCCGATCGGGAAAGGGCCGACGTTGGTGTCGTCGCCCAGGTCGGTGATGGGCGTGCCTATGCCGACGATGTCTATCCATTCATAGATCGGGCCGCCGGGCTGATCGCTGTCGGTCCAGGTGTAGCCCCGTTCCATTACTGGCACAGCCCCCGCCCACTCGATCTGATCCAGGGCCGCGTTGTAGATCGCCCCGCCGCTGACGCTGCCGGATACGTAGGCCGTGTTCTCAGGAATGGTATCCACCAGGCTGACGTTGGGTGCCTCAATGGAGCCCGAGTTAATCAGAGAGATGGTGTAAGTCAACACGTCGCCAGCCGGGGCCACTGTCTGAGCAACGCTGTTCACCGTCTTGGTTGAGCCTGTCAGATTGGGGGCCAGCACCGTCGTGATTGCGCTGGCCTGGAGGGTGTGGCCCTGCCCGCTGTCCAGGGTGGCCGTGTTGGTGATGGCCGTCCCTCCAGCCAGGGCCTCTTCGACGACCGCCTGGAAGGTGAAAGTGATCTTGGTCATGGCCGTCAGGGTGCCACTCCACTGAATGTGGTCAAAATCTGGATCGTAGATCGCGCCGCCGGTGGCGCTGTCCGTGACGTAGGTCGTGTGCTCCGGGATCGGGTCGGTCAGGCTGATTTCGGGCAGGTCGGTGGCGCCGATGTTGTTCAGAGTCAGGGTGTAGGTCAGCGCCTCGCCCGGAACGACCGCCTCCTTGTCCACCGTCTTGGTCAGGGAGGGCAGGGTGAGCCAGGTAATGGATCGGGCCACCGTCTGGGCCAGCGCATCGCGGGGGCCGACGCTCTCCAGGCCGAATCCGAAGTAGATCACGCGGTAGGGGGGCGATTCGGCCTTGAGCCCCCGGATGCCCCCATCGGGATGGGCCAGGATGGGCCAGGCGGCATCGTCGGCAGGCTCGATCTCGTCGGGATAGAAGCAGCCGAAGAAGGTGCAGAAGCCCGTGTCCTTGTAGGCGTAGGTGTCGTTGAGGGTGAGGGTCAATCCCGCCAGGATGTCGGCCCCGATCAACTCGTCCAGGGTTGCCGGTTCCCCGAGGAAGCTGGCGTGCAGGTAGTTGGTATAGAAGAGTGGTGCGTAGCCTTGTTGGTAATCCCAGTAGCCAATGTCCTGCCCGGCGATGAGGAGTTGCCCCCCGCTGTCCAGGTAATCCATCAGGGCCTGGTCGGCGCCGATGTAGCCCGGCGACTGCCAGGGGTTGGCCCAGATGACGACGTCGTAGGCCCCCAACTCCTCGGCGGTGGGAATATGGGCCGTGTCGGTGATGAGGCGCGTGTCGTATAGGTAGCCGGCCTCATCCAGAGCGTACTGATAGTAAAGAGTGACGTTCTCCCCTATCCAGACATCGGCATCCACCAGCAGGAGGGAGGGGGCCAGGGACAGGGCGAAGTCCTGGCTGGTCACCGCCCCCTCGGCGATGCTAACCCCCGCCCGCTGGATCTGATGGCCCGACAGGCTAGCCTCTACGGTGTAGCTGCCCACAGGCAGGGTCAGACTGTAGAACCCGTTACCGAAGGCAGCGTCCGCCGTCGCCGAGGCCGGGGTGTTCAAGGCACGGATCGTGGCCGCCAGCGGCTCCCCTGTCCTCCCCCTCGTCACCCGACCGCTGAGGGTTCCCGTTGGGGCTGGCTTCAGGGCCAGGTCGCGCATGGACATGTAGCCCGTGATCACCTCCACCCCCTGCGCCGTGGCCGAGAGGTAGCCGAACGCGCTGGCCGTGACGTCGTAGAAGCCCCCCGGCACGCTCACGGCGTAGGTCCCCGTGGCATCGGTCATAGTGATGAACTGATCACCAGCCTGGCTGACCCCACTGACTATCGCTTCAGGAATCGGAGCGTCTTTGAACTTTGAACTTTGAACTTTGAGCTTTGAACTTGTTACCTGGCCGTAGAGCTTCCCCGCCTCCAGGGCCCAGCGGACGGCATCGTAGGCGTCAATCCGCCCGGCGCCGAAGGCGTTGTCGGGGCCAGGCTCGCCCAGACTTGTACTGAGCCCCGTCGAAGTATCGGCGGCGGTGTACTTCATGAAGTTCTCCAGGTCGTCGGCGGTCAGGGTGGGGTCGGCCTCCAGCAGCAGGGCCGTCAGTCCCACCGCGTGGGGAGTAGCCATGGAGGTGCCGCTCCAGCCCCCCTCGTAGCCACCGCCGGGAACGCTGGAGCGGATGTCCACGCCGGGCGCGCTGATCTCAGGCTTAACCTCCTCCCAGAAAGAAGGGCCTCGACTGCTGAAGGAGGCGATGGCGTCCTCGGAGTTGGTGGCGCCCACGGCCACGGCGTGGGGGAAGCTGCTCGGTGAGTGCACGGACCCACTGCCCATCTCCCCGTCGTTGCCGGCGGCGAAGACGGGGAAGATGCCCGCCGCCTGCCAGGCCGCCACGTCGGGCCAGAAGGCGGGATTGGCCCCGTTCGCGTCGCCCCAGGAGTTGTTGACCACGTCGGGGGCCTGGCTGGGATCCGGGTTCTCTCCGTTGAGGTCGGTGGGGGCCAGGATCCACTGGAAGCCCTGGTGGATCTTCACGTCATCGGTGACGCCGGAATCATCGAAGATCTTGACGGCGATCCATTGAGCGCCGGGGGCCACGCCGATTTGGTTCCCACTCCCATCGTCCCCCACGATGGTTCCCATGGTGTGGGTGCCGTGGCCGTGGCCATCGTCGGGGGCATCTGGGTAGGTGGCCGTGGGATCGAACCAATTATACTCGTGATCCCCATCGGCGCCACGATATTGGCTCTGCAGGGCGGGGTGGGTCCAGTCCACGCCGGTATCCACGTTGGCCACCACCACCCCGCGCCCGGTGATGCCGAAATCGCTCCACACCTGATCGGCTCGCACCTGGGCGATGTTCCACTCCGGTTGGAGATTGGAAGTTGGAAGTTGGAGGTTGGAGGTTGGAGACTGGAGATTGGAAGTTGGATTTTGGATTTTGAACTTTGGATTTTGGATTTGGTGTTTGTGATTGGCGCGGATTCTCTCCACCTCTGGCTGGGCGGACAGGGCCAGGAGGGTCTCCAGGTCGCCGGTCACGGCCAGGCCGTTGAAGATCCAGAAGGGGACGTACCCCTCGACGCGGCCTGAAGCCTGCTGTCCATCCAGATAGGACTGGATGCCCCGCTGGCTTCTCTCGGCCACGGCCTGCAGGGATGAGACCACCACCTGGCGGCGGGTCAACTTCTCTTGGATCCGCCGCGCCGGGGCCAGGTCGGCCTGCTGGGTCAGGTGGACGATGTAGGTCGTCTTCTCCCCGGAGGCCAACTCCTTGAGAACCTGAGGCTCAATCTTGATCCGCAGGGCCAGGGGGATCTTCTGGAGGGGAGGCAGCTCCAGCGAGGGATCCGCCTCGATGAGGGAGGGGATCAGCAACAGGGGGAGTGCAGCTAAAACAAAAAGGCTAAACCATTTTCGCCAAGTCATGGATCTCTTCTCCTTTGGGGTTTATGGGGATGGGCGCCTTCCTGGCTCGGGGGGCACACCTTTTCATATTCATCCGGCGTGGGGAAGATCGCCGGGCGTAGTTTTCATGACTGGGGTTGTGACTTTTGAATACAGCAAAGGGCTTTTGTCTATTTTGACCATAAAGCGTGACCAACGCTCTCGCGGTTTGCGGAGTGTGAGTTAAGCGAGCAATTTGGGCGGAGCGCTGAAGGCATGTAGCCGCAAAGGCTTATTATGCGACGGTGCCAGGTTCTGGCCAGCTCAGACTTACTGTGTCGGCTCCACCGCCAACATACTGTTCACCTGGACCTTTGAAAGCTTGATAGTATGCCCCGTACGTCAAGATAGACATTTTCAAGTGCTGCTCCCACTCACAGAGGGTTTGCGGGAATGAATGAACTGGGTGCTCTTGGCAAAGTAACTTGAATGCTCCTCTCAAGAATGTTTCCAAGGTGTTAAATGTGGGCAAGTCCAGCCCTTGGTGGAACCAAAACGGCCGATGGTCTAGCGCGAGCTGATTGAGAGAATCTCTGATCTGGCTGGGAGAAATGTTGGGGAAGTAATTCCAGAACTCTTCAGTACACTCGAACTTTTTGCGAACGTTGATGTAGCGTCCGTCCTTCATCCCATGGGGGTTTCTGATGTACCAAACAACAGGTACTTGCTGCGCGTCCCGTTCCTCAAATCCAGCTAAGTGGAGTATCAGAGGTTCAGGCTCACTCTGTCCCTCGTCGAGTGTCCTCTGCTCCTGGATTGTTTTGGTCAGGTCGTGTGCCAGTGTCTCGAAGCTGGGAAACTCCAAGTGATCGCCGATGTAGTCGTACAACCACTCGTCGCTTGGGATACCACCAATCTTAGCGGCTCCGACATAGCCAACGAGTGCCTTCCTGTTAGGCCATCTCAGGACTTTAGGGCGTTGGCTTTGCCCAAATACAATTGTAACTGACTGACCGCTTGGATCTGAGGCGACTTCTGTGTACGTGATATTCCGATCAGCCCCAAATATGATCCCTTGGGGCAGTACTTGTACGGCAAGTATGGACATAGCATTCTCCTTTCGCAAGGCTGAGGGGCTCAAGAACTGAATAACCCTGGCTCAGGGCAAGGGCAATAACGCGAGGCGGGGTCCGGATAGAGTTGGTAGCAAAACCGCTGTTGCTCAGTTGAACGTCCGACCGGGCCCGCATTGAAAGCCCACTCCGTGACTTGGCTATCATTGTGCAAAAGGGGGCGAAATGCCCCCCTTCTCACGATCACTATAGCTCGGGGACCAGGATTCGAACCTGGACTTTAGGATTCAAAGTCCCGCGTCCTACCATTAGACCATCCCCGATCGTTCCCTTCGTGGTTTGCACCATGGGCAGAAGGCAGCGAGGGTGGGCTTCGAACCCACAACCTTCCGGTTAACAGCCGGGCACTCTACCAGTTGAGCTACCTCGCTGCGTCTGAATTTCGTCAGTGTCTCTGTTATCTCAAGTGAGCCGCGTGGGGCTCGAACCCACAACTCTCGGCTTAAAAGGCCGATACTCTTCCATTGAGTTAGCGGCTCCAGCTCTGCAAACCAGTTTTTCCCCTGGCTCACTCAACGCCATAGTTAAGCGATCTGGCCGATAACAGCCAGCACACCAGGAACAAGACCCCCGGCGCCGCTACGAGCGCAAAGTACGGGCCACCCGGAAACCGGCCACCCATGACCCGCAACGCCGCATAGAAAGCCAGCAGGCTGCCGACCGTAATGCCTCCTCCCAGCCCCTCCCGACGCCAGGCCACGATCATCCCCAGGCCAACCCCGAAGGGAAAGAAGAACAGACCAACCCAATCACGGGACGTAAACTGCGCCAGGTTGAATCCCTCCGCCAGGCCGCTTCCGATGAACATCAGCAGGATAAACCCTACGCTCGCGATGCTCCAGGCCCTTGCCATCCATCGGATGATGAGAGTCACGATACTGGGTTTACCTGTCGGGTCGTCCATGCGATCTCCTCCTTCCGCCAATGAAGCGCCGCTCCGACTGCTGCAGCACTTAACTTGGATTATACTGTACTTTTTAGAAGTTGTCAAAGATTCCAATGATCATTTAAAGCCTGAAACGGCCCCTCTTCCAGAGATAGCTGAAGAGCTTACGCCTTTTTGACACCCTACTTGAGCTGGGCTATAATAATCCTCAAGAGATGATCAACGTTTCTGCAGGCAACGAAGGAGGCACAAATGCCTAACCTCAAAATTCTGAAGGTCAACGCTGAGCGCCGCCGTGAGATGCGTCCGGCGGCCGAGCGACTTTATCGCCAACACCAGGATCAGGTTCCCCAGTTGATCCGCCAGTTGGGCGGGCCTACTCAGGCCGAGCATGACCGTGCTTTCGAGTTGTTGACTCAGATGGGCGAGATGATCGCCTCTGAGCTGCTCGACGCCCTGGCCGAGCCAACGCTGGACGTCATCGCCGCCGACGAGGTGGTCTCGCTCCTGGGCTTGACGGGCGACGAGCGAGCCCGCGAGCCGCTGTGGCAATTCTTCCAGGCTCAGGATGACCTGGAGCGCGCCTCCACCGCCGCCCTCAGCCTGAGCGGGCTGGGCGACGACCGCGTTCTGCCCTTCCTGCGCCGGACCCTCGACGCCGACGACGAGGAGCTCGTCTCCAATGCCGTAGCAGCGATGATCACCGTCGGCACCATGGAAGACATCCCCCTCCTGCGCAAAATCCACCGCCAACACTCGACCAACTGGGAGATCCGCTATGGGATCGCCAATGTCATACTGACCATCGTGGGCGAGGCCGACCAGCGCACTTTCAACCGCACGCTGGACGACATTCAGGCTCGCTTCGCCGACCGTCACCTGTGGGACGACATTTGGACCATCCTGGACAGTGAGTTCGGGGCGAAGGACGTCACGTGGCACTGAGGCCGCTTTGCTTACATGTCAACGTCTCCATCGGCACCGCTGCCGTGCTGGGCCTGACCGACCTCGTCATGGACGCCGCGCCCACCACCGCCTACCTGATGCTGGGGGGGCGTTGCGTTTTGGATTGCGGCTTCTGCGCCCAGGCGCGCTCAAGCCAGGCCAGCGCGCTGAAGCTCTCCCGCGTTACCTGGCCGGAGTTCGACCAGCCGCAGACCCTGGCGCTGCTGGCCCAAGCCGTCGCGCGGGGGGACATCCGTCGCTGCTGCCTCCAGGTGACGGTGGCCGAGGGTTACTTCCAGCGCACGCTGGAGGTGATCCGAGCGGTGCGAGCAACCTGCCCTAGCTACGCAGGGGCGTCCCTGCCCCGATTTCCTGTTGACGCCGCCATCCTGCCCAGAGACATGGCCCAGGTCGAGGAATTGCTGGCAGCAGGAGTGGATCACATCGGCTTCGGACTGGACGCCGCCTGCGAGCGGGTCTTCCAGCGGGTCAAAGGCGGGAGCTGGGCGCGGAGTCTCTCCCTCATCGAAGAAACCGCGCGGCGGTTCCCCGGTCGTGGAGCGGTGCATCTTATCGTCGGCCTGGGCGAGAAAGAGCAGGAGATGGCCGAGACGATCCAGCGGATGCACGACCTGGGCCTCGTCGTAGGACTCTTCGCCTTCACCCCCGTCCGAGGTACCCGCCTGGAAGGCGCTTCCCCGCCTCCCATCTCCACCTATCGTCGAATGCAGGTCGCTCAATATCTAATATCCAATAACCTGGCTCGAATCGAGAATTTCACCTTTTCCGCCACAGGCCAACTTTTGAATTTTAACCTCCCTCGTCTGCCCGAAATCCTGGCCGACGGCGCTGCCTTCCGAACCTCCGGTTGCCCCGATTGCAACCGCCCCTTTTACAACGAACGGCCTGGTGGGGTGATGTACAATTATCCGGAGGTATTGACGAGGCAACAGGTAGAGGCTGCTATCGAAGAGTTGGAAGTAGGTGAAACGTGAAACGTGAAACGTCAAACGTCAAACGTTCGATCATCTACCCTGTGGCTGATTGGCGGCTGTTGAAAACTGGGCTGGCGGATGGCGCTACCAACATGGCCATTGACGAAGCCATCCTGTGGGCCGTGGCGGAGGGGAAATCCCGACCGACGCTTCGCTTCTACGGCTGGCAGCCGCCCTGCCTGTCCATCGGCTACAGCCAATCAATGCAGGGCGAGGTGGATGTAGACAGATGTCGAGAGGCTGGCATCGGCTTGGTGCGGCGGCCAACGGGCGGGCGATCCATCCTCCACGCCGACGAGCTGACCTACAGCGTCGTCGCCCCCCAGTCGGAGCCTCGCGTGGCCGGCGGCGTGATCGAGTCCTACCGTCGTCTGAGCGCGGGGTTGGTGGTGGGCCTGCGAGCACTGAGGCTGGCCGTCACTCAGGTCGAGACCGCCGACGACAAGGGCAAATCAGCAGCCTGTTTCGATGCTCCATCCAGTTACGAGATCACCGTGGGCGGCAAGAAGCTGGTGGGCAGCGCTCAAATGCGCAAGAAGAGCGTAGTGCTCCAGCACGGTTCCCTGCCCTTGGAAGGCGACGTTGCCCGCATCTTCGACTTCTTGAAAGTGCCCTCGGAGGAGAGGCGGGAGGAGTTGAGGCAGGAACTGCGGGCACGTGCAACTTCGCTGGAGTTGGCACTGGGATACAGCGTCCCTTTCGACGAGGTAGCCCGACATCTGGCGGCCGGCTTCGCCCAGGCCCTGAACCTGCAGTTGATTCCCGGCCGACTCAGCGAGCACGAGTTGGCCCTGGCCGAGAAGCTCAGGCGGGAGAAGTATGTGTCGCGGGAGTGGAGTTTTCGGAGCTGAGGATGCTTCTCGCCCGTGTTGCTAAATCTAGCACAATGCTGTACAATAGTATTGGACAATAAGAGTTCCAGCGCCCTTCACCCGATGAATTTACTCATTGCGCCTAACTTGCTTGATACTGGCGATCTCAAAAGACACTTACGCTAAGGGGGAACCTCAATGAGTTTTAAGATATGGGGCATTGATAACCCAACCTACTTGAAAGGGGTACTCCCTCTTTTTCGAGGAGGAACCAACTTCACCAATAGAGAGTTGGTGAAAACTACCCCTATAGTTGGGTTGAGTGATAGCCCCAAACGGATTGAACACCTTACAAAATCTTGGTACGTTCTTGGTATCTTGGATCGTGTCAGGGAGCAAAACCAAGCTTACCGATACAGCCTGAACGAATACGGAGAAAATCTTCTAGACAAGCTGCAATTTAATCCACCTCTGGCGATTGAGTTTGCTCATTGGGCATGGTACAGTGCATGGTTGCGGTCACCAAACTTCGAGTGGGGCTGGTCTTGGGTCTATCAGGAAGCCTGTAACACGATGTGGGAAAACAGTCCCAGCCAGATTGTAACCAAAAAGCTACTGGCAGATACACTAGAAAAAGCAAATTCACTGTTTCCAGAGCAAGCTCCGTCCTTCGATATCTTGTCTATTCGTAGCGTAATGGCCTGGCTAGCAGCAATGGAGCCTCCCTTCTTAGTCAAGAAATCTGAAGCTGATCCACAGAGCCCGTTTCTGAGTCGCAAGCGAGGAAGTTGCAGCCCAGAGTTAATGTTTTTGGCAATTCAGCTTCAGTATCAGGCAAAAGATCTACCATTTGGCACCCCCCTATTAATAGACGAAGCGTTAATTGAAGCAGTATGCAAAGTGTGCATGCTGGCACCAGAGCAATTCTGGCCTACGGCTGAAATATGCAGCCTAACCTTCGCCTCTTTAGTACGCAAAGAGACGTTGTATGGCGCTTCTTTGATGATAACTGAAGCCGCACCGTTCACACCTCCAGAACCACGCCCCTTGAAAGAACCGTCTGGATAGGAGATTGAATGAGTATTGTAGATCAAATCAGGTTGTCCTACCCTCTACCCATTGCCAAGCTTTACGAGGCGATGTATCTGGAGAATGAACCACGACAACGCGTGCATAAGCTGATTGATCTCTTTGAGGGGATCTCTCGCTATTTAGTGCTCGTCGGTCTGGCTAGTTATACCTATCACGAGTTGTCGGATCCCAAGGTCGAGGAGTTTCGCTCCGAACTGGAGAGAGCCAGCCTGGGCAGTTGGATTAGACTTCTTAGAGCTATTGACGTGGCGTTGCGGTCTGACAGCATAGCTCTTCTGCTCACCGATCCTAACCAGAACCACAAGAATGACCCGATCTTTGAGGCCAATCGAGTATTGGCCCGAGTTACGGAAGTGGCTCAACCAAGGAAAGTTAAACTGACCCATTTTTTCGGCTCAGTAGTCCAGTTCCGAAACAGGAAGATTGGCCACGGTAGTTTGTCTCGACGTGAGGCCAAAAAAGTTTTTGAGCCACTGGAATCGGCCATCTCTCAGTGGTTGGCAGAGCTACCTATCCTCCACCAACAACATTTGGTCTACATAGACCGCGTTGAGTGGCGGGACCCACACTTCGTCTGCTATGGCACCAAACTTAACTCTGGCACCTCCCTGTTTCCATTTGAATTGGTAGGAGACAAACCGATAACACATGACCAGGTTTATCTTCATCAGCCCGCTAATGGCTCTCTAATCCCCCTCTATCCTTTTTTCGTTTTTGATAACGACACCCGGCTGCTATACGTTTACGACGAGCTTTCCAACAAGCGAGAACTAACCCTGCGATGCCCTTATGAATCATCTAGTGCAGCAACCGCGCGTTATTTGAACTATGATGAATCGATCATCATGGGCATCAAGCCCACTACTGATTCTGCGCTATTTGATGATACCAATGAGAATCTACGAGGAGCGGCTGTGAGTAAGTTTGCAAAGACACTCGATCTCATAAAGACTAACTTGACTGAAGCTTGGCTGACCGACTCACAGAGAAAAGTCTGGATGCAATTAGGCAAGTTGATGGAACCACCTTATTATGTGGTCAATATCTATGGCGCGTCAGGTACCGGTAAAACGTTTCTGGGGTGGCTATTGCAGCAACAAGGGCGAGCGCTATACGCGGACGCAAGTAATCTATCCTGGAAATCTTGGGAGGGACAGCCGCTTATTGTCTTGGATGGTTATGATTCCAGCCGGCGCGCGGTCAGGTCATTGCGGACACAGTTGCAACTGTCGAACATCGGGCAAGTCATTATTATCACGCGCCAAAAAGCGCGGGATGACATCCCGTGCCTGCATCTTGCCGTAACAGACAGAGATATTCAGGTTGTCAAAGCAAACCTGTACCGTGAATTGGAAGTGATAATCCCTGAAGGCAGTTGCCGGAATCTATGGGACTGCTTAAAGCATTTGGAGGAATAAGCATGATAGACATCAGCAAATTATCCCCGATTAGAGGCAAAGACCCTGTTATCAATACTTTCCCATGGGACGGATTAAAAAACGCCCCACAGAGCGTGGAAGAAGTGTATAACGCGCACGCGGTGACTCACATGTCTTTGGGGGATACGAGCAAGTACGTGGATACTTTGAAGCGCAACATTACCAAGAATAAATACAGCTCCGTAGGGGCTATTGTTGGTCCTTACGGCTATGGGAAAACCAGCACTGCCATTCACATCTGGCGCGAGATGCAGGAGAGACATGGCATGCTTAGCGTTCCGCCATTTGAATGGCTAAAACTATCGGACATTCTGGAAGCGGTGACAGCCTGGGTAGAATACAAATTCAGTCAGGGGCCACGTCAGTTTATTCCTGATTTACGACAAATCTACGAGCAGTATCGTGACAAGTCTTTGGATGAAGTAGCAGTAAATCTGGGATTGGACATAGATAAAGCTAGGGAGGCATATGAAGCTGGGCGTATTAACTTGGGCGTTACCCCGGCTCAGGTCATCGCATTCTTGAGGGATGTTTGTACATTGTGTACTGAAAGGGCAGGCTTTGCTGGATTGGTTGTCTTTGTGGACGAGTTACAAGAAACTGCAGATAAATATACGAGTATAAAGGACTTCCAATCTGATCTCTTTGCCTTTGCAGACAAGATTCCCACTCACGTAGGGCCGTTGGCTGTTGTTTTTACTATGCCAGATACTCTGGAAGCCACCATCAACACAACGCGCCCAGACATCATTCATCGTTTGCGCCAATCCTCTTTGTATTTGCGTGTGGAAGCTATCTATGGTCGAGAGTTTCCCAGGCAATTATGGGATAAATATGCTGAGGTCTTCGATTTTCAAAGCGAGAAATTTGCGCCCATTGCCCAAGACACATTAGATGCTGTTGGTCAAATTGCCATGCGACGGGACTTGGGAGCAGGCCCACGTACGGTCATCAATGCGCTAGTGGAGGCAGTCAAGCACTATGAGGTGGGTCTACGTCCGTATAGTCCTTTGGACTTAGTGAACGGTTTCCTTGATCATAAGATTTCATTTGAAGAACAAGGCAAATTCTCTCAGGCAGTTAGAAAAGCCTTGGAAAACAGATTGGTGGCCTCCAAGCTGGAGTATGAGCGTATGATCAAACTGTTAGCAGCTTTTCCGTTAGGCTGTTCGAGAGAAACTGTCAAGGCTCATGGGTTGTCTGTGGCTTTTGATCAACTAATCGAGTCGCCAATCTACGGCGACATTATTTATCGGCGCGCTGAAGGATACACCCTTCGCTCCTTGTTGGAAGAAGAGGTATCGATTGAACCAACCTATGTCCGGTTAGTGCGCGATGGTTTTATACGGAGCTATGTACCAGATCGCGCTCACGCGCGTTCGGCGATGCAGGCATTTCACAAACACGTGCTGCAAGTGATCTTTCAAGCAGGTACAAAAGCTCAACTGAATAGGTGGCAATGGAAAAAAGAGGCGCCTCTGGCTGGCAAGGATGCCAGATTGTATGAACTAGAAGGTTCTTTTTCGCTTCAGTACCCTTATCGTGATGTTACCATCACTTTGCTTGTTTCTCCCCAACCCACATCTCTCAGGTGGGACCAGGGGCGTGGGGAAATCAATTTTGCGTTTGAATTGAACTATAGGACTGACAGCGATGCGCCTAGCAGTGTTCTCTTCGCCCCTGAGAGTTGTTCCCCCAATGAGGTTGTCTTCCAACTGAATCTTTTGCGCAAGCCTTCCACTGCACTTAACATTCCACGCCTGCCAGATTTGTATCCACCAGAGAGAATGACTCCCCTGTTCATGTTTGCCCTGCTTCAATACCTGGATGACATAGATGACAAGATACCTGCACCTGAAAAAACAGGAGAATTACGTATCGTCAAGGAAAGATTAGTACAGTATGCCACTCAATGCTTGATGGGAAATGAATTGGAGATAGATACTCGCTTGGGCACACAGGATGTAGGCCCTGCGTTGGTTCGTGCGGTTTTCCAAAAGATGTGTACGACTTTATACCCCCATTACACGACGCTGATCAGTAGTGCTCAGTGGCAGAAGCATGTTGAGGCTTATGTTAAAGCATTACGTGATCCCAAGGTGACCCTGAGTATTGCCCGGGGCAAGGAGCCACTAGATACCACTAAGGATTACATAACACGCCTGTTTGGACAGACTCGTAGGCAAACAGTGCAGACACTCATTACCCAAAACCTTTCTACAATGACAGAGCTTGAGTGGGGAAAGGGTCGAAGTGAAGATGCGAAAATTCGGTTTGTCATGCATCCGCTGGAACAAGAGATATTGCGATTACTAAGAGATTCGCCTCATGCAGACCAACGCTCAGAGGGAACTGTCCGCCTGTTGCCTGCGCTAGAGTTGTTTGAGATTGGTCGGAAACAGGGCTATAAGGAAAAGGAAATTGGTGTAGCTATACAGTTGCTGAGCGTAAGGCAGTATGTGACATACAATTCAAGGACCAATTCGATTGAGCAGTTAATCCGTTCTATAGTTGACCTGAAAGATGCACTACAAGAAGGATTGGAGGCCGTTGAAGCCGAAATGGCAAGCCTACAAGTAGTTGCAGGCTTCGATTCGCAGATATATCAATCCAGAATCGAACAGATTAGGACCGGTGCGCAGCAACTGGAAAAAACAGAGGAGGCAGAGGAACTTAACGCGATATTACGGAGTATTGAGGTTGGTCTGCGAAAATATATAACCAAAACAGCAGAAAGGCTGTCAGCGGAGCTACGGGCGGAGAAAAGCAAGGTGCAGCCTCTGCTCAGCGCTGGGGTGTCGGATGAATTGACCAGAGCAATTGCTGGCGGTCAGGCTCCTTGGAGCGGGGCACTGGAGGGTAGTCGGCAGAGGTTGCGAAAACGATACGATGAGCTAATCGGTAAGTACAAGGAATTGGCCCAAGACATTGAGAAAAGTCTGGCAGACATGGGGCCAGTAGAAGCAAAGGCGGATTACTTAGTCAGGCTAGTCAAAGTCCACGCCAGTTTCTATGAACAGTTAGAGCAGTTGTATAACCAACGCGCCGCAATGAGTGCAAACCAAAGTAACCTGCGTGCCTGGAGAAAACTGCTGCAACGTTCTAATCAAGTGCACCAGTATGCAGTCACGGCAAAGGCTTCATTTGACGAGACCAAGTTCTTGAATGCCGCAGAGGAAATCTGGCGCCAAATTGTTAGAAAATTTAAGGACGCACCTCTGGATGCCCTATCAGACCACGAGATCTTTCTCGAAGAGATTGTTGAATTGGAGCGAGAAATTGGGGATTGGCAGCGGAAGAGACGCGAAGATTTTATTGCTGAAAAACAGGGGTTGCAAGATGCGCTACGTCGTGTAGGCTATGAACGCCCAATGCTCAAGACAAATTTCGATCCATATGTGTCACCAGAAGAGAATAGAGAAAGTCTACGCCAAGAGGCAGTTGAACATTTCCAGACAATATTAACACAGTATGAGCAACGGTATCAGCAGTTGCATAGTGAGGTGATCTATGCTGAACGAGTGCAGCAAGTCACGGGTACGTTGTCCGCGGATGCAGTCAGTATCTCTCTAGCAAAGGCACGTGAACTCAAGGATAAGATTACCACCCAAACCCTCAGCAACAAGACAGGGCTCGAGAAATTGACTAAGAATATCACAAGCCTGCGCGATACTTTGCTGGAAATGGCAATTGCCGTGCAGACCTTTATTACCAAACGCCCGCCAGAAGGAGAGAGTGAAAGCAGTTTATTGCGCACCATCCAAGAAAGCACGGCGGACTCGATGCGCGGTGTAGAGCTTAGAGAGGTCATCCTGAAGCTTGTTGCAGATAACCCGGACTTTCAACTTGAACAGGTCATGGATGATTTGCAAAGCCTGTTTAAGAAGAATCAAGTGATTATTCAGGTTCAGCCACGGCGATAGGTAAATAGCCAGGGAGGTTTCATAATAGATGAGTCGACTTTTCATCGGGCGTAGTTTAGATACAGAAGAAGATGTATACTTAGACGCTAGCAAATCTAGGGCGGTTTTGATTTGTGGCAAACGGGGTAGTGGCAAGTCGTACACGATGGGGGTGATTATCGAGGAGCTACATCGTGCAACTGACGTAACTATCCTGGTTGTAGACCCAATGGGTATTTTTCACACGATGTCATTGCCGAATAATGAGCAAGAAAAAAACGTTTGGGACTGGGGCGATAGCCCACGTGGCTTGCCAACAAAGGTTTTAGTTCCGGGTGATCCGGTTGAACGTTACGGTGGCTTTGATATTGTGCAGGAAATGGAACGTCGCGGAGTGGATTTCAAATCACTAGCTATAAACCCGTCAGATGTATCGCCAGAGAGTTGGTGCGACTCTTTTGGTACTACTATAAACGAACCAATGGGCATTGCTCTAACTAAAGCGATCCATAGATGTCGCCGCAAGCATGGCGAGGTTTACTTTATCTCAGAGATTATTAGTGAGGTTGAGATAGACCCCAGGGCAAATGAGCGCACTATAGATGCTCTAGTTAATCGTTTGGATATGGCGGAGCAATGGGGCATTTTTGCTACTGACCGCTACTACGAACTTTCAGAGATCTTAGACCCTCATTCCATCAGCGTCCTGGATTTGAGCGTCATAGATTCTGGTCGATATGGTCGACGTGGATTGATCCTTTCTGTTTTGTGTCGTGACTTGTTTAGAAAGCGTAGCATTGCCCGACGTCGGGAGGAACTGGGACTCGCCCCTGAAAAGCAGAAATTCTGGCTCCTGATTGACGAAGCACATCAATTTGTTCCGAATGGCAGATCTGCTTTGAGCAAGGAAGAGTTAATCCGCTGGGTAAAAGAGGGGCGTCAACCAGGTTTGTCATTAGTCGTTGCTACTCAACAGCCATCGGCAATTGATAGCGAAGTTCTGTCTCAATGCGATGTCATCCTCTCCCATGCCTTGACTACCCGCGACGATAAAACTGCGCTAAATCGCTTGACCAAAGACTACATGAGGAGCGAAATCAAAACGTACATCAACCAAATTGCGCGTACGGGGCAGGCGGTTTTTGTAGATGACTATGCAGAGAATATTGACATGATCCAAATCCGCCCACGCGTGAGTAAACCTGGTGGGAGCGAGAATTAGCAAATCCACCTTGAAGCGGGGACAGGACAAGACTAGAGGCAATCAACATGATCATCGGCACCTGCACCATCGAACTACACATCCCCGGCAACGGGTCGCTGAAGGGTAAGCGACGGATCATCAAGTCCATCATGGCCCGGGTGCGCAACCAATTCAACGTCTCCATCGCTGAGGTGGGCAATCACGACCTCTGGCAGTCGGCTACGCTGGGGGTGGCCTGCGTGTCCAACGGCTCCGCCTATGTGCACGGCCTCCTGGCCAAAGTCGTGGAATGGATCGAGACCAACCGCCCCGATTTGCAGGTGGTGGATTATCGGATTGAGATGTTTTAGGACTGTGGGGCCGGGACTGGCGAGGAGAAAGGTTTCGTGAAACGTGAAACGTAAAACGTGAAGTAGACCAAACATCAACGAAAGGAGCGATATTATGAGCAACAAAAAAGCCCAACCGCAGAGGCGCGTTAACATCGAATTGCCGAAGGATTTGGAGGCCGTCTACTCCAACTTCGCCCTCATCACCCACTCTCCGTCGGAGATCGTCGTAGACTTCGCCAAGCTGCTCCCCAACGTGCCCAACGCCAAAGTCTACGCTCGCATCATCATGACCCCCATGAAC
>SDBU01003662.1_pt1 | contig 19411 bp, 14 predicted proteins | sample 2277071 | NCBI WGS metagenome assembly SDBU01 (sample SAMN10397929, study PRJNA504765) | marine sediment metagenome | isolation source: marine sediment core GS08_GC12, 126 cmbsf | place: Arctic Ocean: Gakkel Ridge, Loki's castle | collected 2008 | reverse complement strand
AGGTTGTTTCCGAGCCCCAAGCGCCAGCGCGGGGTGGTTCGGCGTACCCGTCGCTCGCGCTCCGGGCTCTGAATCCACTGTGAAACCGCTAAACACGTAGACCTCCAGAGGAGGTGGGCCACCCACCCGAGAAGAAGCTAATAGCTAACAGCTAACAGCTTCTCCGGTTCATGTCAACGCCGTCACGCCAGCGCTGGCGCCTGTGGCTTCGGATCGAAAGCGTCGCGCAGGCCGTCTCCGATGAAGTTGAGGGTGAGCAAAGTGAGAACCAAAATCCCGCAGGGAAAACCGATAAGCCACCAATAGGCGACGAAGGTGTTGACCGCCTCCACCCCGTCGGCAGCCAGCCTGCCCAGCGAAGGAGTCGGCTGCTGAACGCCGATTCCCAAGAAGCTCAGGAAAGACTCCTGCAGGATCGCCTGGGGAATGACCAGGGTCGCGTAGACCACGATCGGGCTGATCAGATTGGGCAGTATGTGGCAGCGAAGGATGCGAAAAGGGCCCGCGCCGGCTGCTCGGGCAGCCTCCACGAACGGCTGTCCACGCAGGGACAATACCTGACCGCGGATCACCCGGGCCATCGTCAGCCAACTCACGCTGCCGATCGCCAGGACCAGGACGACCAAGTCAGCCGCCCGGGTGTGCCCCCCAAACATCGCGGTCAGTGGACGGGTCAGGGCGATCTTGAAGAGGATCACCATGAGGATGTAAGGGAGCCCGAACAAGACGTCGACAACGCGCATCATCGCCAGGTCGACCCGCCCGCCGAAAAACGCCGCCAACGCCCCCCACGACGTCCCCACCCCCACCGCCACCGCAGCCGCCGCCAGACCAATCCCCAGACTCACCAGCAGACCGAGCAACACCCGGTATAACAGACTTCTCCCCAGGTCGTCGTGCCCGAACCAGGACGTCGTACGGTGGGCAGCCCGGTGCACGATTCCGCCGGGTTCCGCGCCGGTGGGTTTCCCGCCGCCAGGCTCCAGCACTCCCAGCTTGTTCGCCGCTTGGGCGTAGCTCTCGAGAGGCACCACCGGAGCTGCAGCCGGCGGGTGACGTACCGCATCTTGAAGCGACTGCACGTTGTACCAATCAAGCGAAAACGGCAAGGTGACCAGGCTTACCGTGACCAGGAGGACGAGCAGGCCGGCACTTGACTTCGCCAGCCGGTTGCGCCCAAAGCGCCGCCAGAGTGTAGCGTTGCCCTTTGTGGGCGACGGAGGCGCGTCGCCTCTGGCGGGTGACGATATCCCCCGAGCCGCGCTGTTACGCTCGGACGAACCCGCCATCACACCGCCTCCGTGATGCGTGGGTCGATCCAGGCGTACAACACGTCAATAAGCAAATTGAACGCCACCAGCAGGGTGGAGAACACCAGCACCGTGCTCATAATCAGCCCGGCGTCGAGGTTGATGGCGGCGCCCACGAAATGCTGACCGAGTCCCGGCACACCGAAAACCTTCTCGACAACGAAGGAGCCGGTCATCGCCTGGGCGGTCGCCGGCCCCAGGAAGCTGAGCACCGGTAGAAACGCCACCTTCAGAGCATGTTTCCACACCACGGTCCGCCGGGAGACTCCCTTCGCCAGAGCCGCCCGCACGAAGTCGCTGCCCAACACGTCCAGCATGCCGATTCGCGTCAGGCGGGCTATGTAGGCCATGAACGGTAGTGAAAGCGTCAGGGCGGGCAGGGGTAGATGACCCAGCGTTCCCCATCCACCAACCGGAGCCAGGTGCAGATGAACCGCGAAGACCGTCAGTAAAACGCTTCCGGTGACGAAGGTAGGCAGCGAGATTCCCAGCAACACAAAGATCAGCGTGGTCATGTCGAACCAGCCATACCGCTTGACCGCGCTGAGAACGCCTGCGGGCACGCCGACCATGACCGCGATGAGCATGGCCAGAAACCCCAGCAGGACCGAAACCGGCAGGGCGGAGGCGATGATCTGGTTGCAGGTCCAGTCCGTGTAGGTGAACGTCGGGCCGAAGTCCAGACGAAGTGCCCCGCCGGCAAACTGGCAGAAGTACAACCAGTTGTTGTCCATGCTGTAGCGGATGCGCAGGGCCTGCTCCACCTCCGGCGACATGTGGCGATCACCTTGCTGAAACGGATTGCCCGGGATCGTGACCACCATCAGGAAGGTCAGGGTGTAGACGCACGCGATGGTGGCGGCTCCCAGAAGCAAACGGCGGAGGATCAATGCGCTCATCGGTGGATCGTCACATACCGGAAGGGAAACCAGAGTCGGGCATTGGGATACAGGCCCTGCACGTGCGGCTTGATCGCGATCGGCTGGGCGTAGTGCAGGATAGGCAGAATCGGAAGATCCTCCTCGACGATGATCCTCTCCGCCTGCCGCAGCAACCCCGCCCGCATGGCTGGATCATGGGCGTCGCCCGCCCGGGCGAGGAGCTGGTCATACCGCGGATTCGCATAGCCGCTGTCGTTGTTGCCGTTGCCGGTTATCAGGCAGTTAAGGAAGGTCGTCGGGTCGTTGTAGTCCGCGTACCAGTTGCCGCGGGCGAGCATGTAGCGGTGATTGGCCTTGTCCTGGGCGAACGTCTTGCTCTCCTTGCAGCGAAGCTCGACGCGTACGCCGAGGGTGTCCTCCCACATGCGGGCGAGCCCCCCACAGACCCGTTCATCGCTGGGGGTGTAGAGAAGTTCGATACGCGGCAATCCCCTGCCTCCGGGATAACCTGCCTCTGCGAGAATCATCCTGGCTTGGTCCACGTTTCGCTCGAGCCCCGAAGGCGGTTCGTAGCCGGGTATCGAGCCCGCCGGCACGAACGAGCGGGCGATGCGGTCTCCGCGCTGCAGGACGTTGTCGACTATCGCCCGCTTGTCCACCGCCAGGGCGAAAGCCCTGCGTACCTTGGCATCGGTAAACGGGTTCAGTTGCCCGCCGATCGTCGCGCTCGCGCAGTTGAAGTTCAGAAAGTAGGTCGCCAGGACAACGCACAAGTGAAAGTCCGGCCTCTCGCCGCTACGGGCGAGGCGGGCGATTTCATGGTCGTAGGGCACGTCCATCGCCGGGAGGAAGTCGACGTCACCCGCTTCGTAAGCCATGATGGCAGCGCTTACGTTCTCGTAAACCAGCATGTCGATCGTGCGGCAGGCGATGGTATCAGCCGCTCGAAAATGCGGGTTGACCCCCAGCCTGGCCCTTCGCTTGAACGTCCAGTCGATCAGTCGGTACGGGCCGTTAGTCACCAGACCGGGATACCCGTCGCGATGATAGTCCGGCTTGGTCCATTGGGGATCGTACACCACCAGTCCTTGGGCGGTGATCGGAGCCCCCCGATGCCGCTGACGAAGCAGCTCGATGCTTTCGTGGCAGGGCAAAAACGTCGGAAAAGCGGTCAGGTCGAGAAAGTACGGGCAGGGTCGGGCCAGCCGGACCTCCAGAGTTCGCTCGTCGGTCGCGGTGATGCCGACCCCGGCGAATCGAGCGTCGAGTTCGGCTGCGTGAGTGTCAAAGGCTTGAGCGTGACGGTCCGGTGTATTGCTGTTACCCCTCCCTGCGCTTCGCTTGTGAAGGCCGCGGTCAGCGTCGATGGTCCATCCGCGCCCCCGTCGGTCCAGGGCGGTCAATACACGCACCGCCTCGCGTCGCCAGCGGATGTATTCCGCGGCCCCGGCGACGTGGTCGGCGAAAAGAAAGGCGTAGTCGCTGGCCGTGCCCGGCTCCATCGCCCGCCGCCAGCCGCGTACGAAGTCGGCGGCAGTGACCGGATCTCCGTTCGACCAGCGGGCTTCCTCGCGGATGGTGAACGTGTAGGTCAGTCTGTCCGGGGACACTCGTGGGGGGAACTGAGCCGCTCCCTCGATCGGCTCGGTCGTCTCCGGATGCCACGTGGTGAGTCCCTCCCAGATGTTCAGGGCGACCCGGAAGTCCTGGGTCCAGCTCATTCGGGCGGGGTCCAGGGTGTGAATACCGGAGGGGTTGACGTAGGTGAAGTCCGCCCGCGGCTCGCGCGAGTTGAAGGAGTAGATCAACAGCGCGGCGAGCAGGAGCGTCGCACAGGTCAGCAGGAGATTGCGGAGTGTGAATTGCGGACTGCGGATTGCGGATTGCGGATTGCGGGTAACGCGCATCTTAAGCTGATGCCTGAACTGAGCCGCAGGCTTTGGCCCGCGCGAATGTTCGCGCGGGCTAAAGCCTGCGGCTCAGGGGTTACGGCGCCCCGATCTCGACGTCCCAAGGTGCTTTGTTAAGCGCTCCGGGCGCCTTGGTCTGCGGGTTGCCGACCCACAAGTACGCCTGCTGAAGGACCTGCCGGCATCGTGAGTGGCCGCCGGCTCTGAGTTCGGCACGTATGGTCCCCGCGGCGGAGCCGACGATCGCTTCGAGGATCGCCTCACCACCGTCCAGCAACTGTTCGAGACGAACGCCTTCCCGGTAGACCTCGAAGTCGACCACGACCTTCGGTCGATCCTCCTCCTCGTCGGTCTTGCGGTTTCCCTGCAGATCAGGCGAAGCATACCGCTGGGCATCAAGTCGCAGAAAGACAGCCACGCGGCGCACCAACTGTGCTTTCTGGTCGTTGCTTAGAGCGCTGAGAACGTTTGCTTTACGGAAAAACTCGTACGCTTCGTACTCCGCCCCGTCGGCGATGACCGCCGAACCGCGTCGAAACGTGAGCCGCTTGTCCAAGACCGCCATGTATGCGTCGAACACCGCGTCCACCTGATTCCGGTGGGCAAGCGCCAAGTAGATCCGGCCAAGCACGATCGGACTCGTTTCGACGAGGCCCGCCCCGCCCAGAGCTGCAACCCCCTCGGTTAGCTTCGCTTTGTCAGCGGCGATACCGCCCCGCAGGGCCGCCAGCCCCTTGGCACAAAGGTATCGCACCACCTGCAGCGGCGAAGTCAGCCCCGCGACAAGCCCGGAAAAGGTCTCCGTTCGGGGCGTCCTCTCGTTCATTTCCGCAAGCACGTGAGCTAGTGAGCGTGCGACGATCAGGCTCGTGGGGTTTTTGCCAATGAGTCGGGCGGCGATCGCCGCGGTCTGGGCAGCCAAGTGCGTTCGGAACTGCTCCGAGTTTGCCCCGGCGTCGTCGTAACCCGCAAACGCCTTGCGGAATTCCGCCAGGGCCCCAAGGTGATCGGTCTCAGGTGCGGCCGCGAGCTTGTCCACCTTTGCCTGCACCCACTGGGCGATGAGGCGGTCGCCGTTGGCGCTGATGACCGGGGCGTTGCGAATCGCGTTGACGTTCTCGTCCTCCGGGCTCGTCTCCTGCGCCCACCCCGCGCGTGAAGAAAACAGGAGCGACAGACCCAGCAGGATCAGGCTAAGAGTCGTGCGTTTCAGCATCCAAGTCCTCCCCGCTCGGCTGCCATACTGCATGGGCCTTCAACGGTCAACCGGGGTAACGAAAAGAGACGCTCGCGGCGCTACGATTGGTCGCGCTCGCGGCTGCGATGGTGGGCCTCCACGCCGCCAGAAGCTCGGGCCTACCCGGACGATCGGAGGCTACCGGACCCGCGGCCGCCGGTCAAGGCACATTCGCTCCCGGGGTCAGTTCGGGCCTGGCATCCGGGCGGGTGTGTCCGGAGCGCGCGACCGCCCCCGACTTGAGCCATGCCCCACGGCGGTAGCGACCTTCAGTATTACACAGGCGGTCTCCGCGAGGCGCTGCGGGCAAATGGATGGGTCGCGGTAGGCGAGGCACTCGGACCCTCCCTCGGGGCAGGAGCCGGTCGCGCTGCTGCAGGGGCTGCACGACCTCGCCGAGTGAATTGTCGTTACCGACGGGTAGTCCGAGCCGAGCACGGCGTCCGTCGAGGTGAAAAACGCGACGGTCGCGATGCCGAGCGCCCCGGCCAGGTGCATCGGGAACGAATCGCCCGTGACAACTCTGTTCACCTGGGCGAGAACCGCCGCGAGATCCGCTGGTGTGACGGTCTTGCCGGTCAGATCATAAAGATACGGTGATCGCGAATTACCCCTGAGCGGGCTCGATCCGCGCGCACCTATGAGATAAACCTCACATCCTCGCTTGACAAACTCGGCCGCGAGTTCCCTGAGCAAATCGGGGGGGTAGGTTCTCAGGCTATCGGCAACCCCGGCGTGCAGAGCAATACGCGGACCCACCGCCGGGGGCATTGCCCATCGATGAGACACATCATCCGGAATCGTCACGCTTGGCGGATGGGCCGGACGCGGGGTGTGAAGGCAGGTACTGAACACATCCGCGCAGCTTCGCCTGGCCTCGTCCGGCACGGCTTCTATCTCTTCCAGATCGAGATAGTAGTCATACTCGCCAAGCCGACTCGCTTCAAGGGGGTAGCTCAGCATTCGGCCGGTCACCGGCAGAAGCTCGAACACGCTGTGCGCGGAGGGTAGACAGACAACATCAACCGTCGCCCGCGGATACAGCTCTTTCAGCGCCCCGATACAGGATGCCACCACTACGGCATCGCCGAGTCTGCCTATGAAGGGCAGCACCAGCCGCTGGGCCTCCAACGACTCCCCGCGGTACTGAGGGAGTCGCCGATCGAGCCCGGTGACGACTCTCAAGGCCCCGGCGCCTAAGCCCTTCGCCACCTCGCAGTCGTACAGGAGATAGTGCCCCGCGGCGCGAAGGGCGTAAGCCGACTTCCCGCTTGCATCGAACACCTCGGCATCATTCACCGCTTCAATGATCTGCATCTTCTGCCACGCTTAGAGACGTGAGGTGCCGCAAAACCCACCGGCGGCCAGACGAGCGAGACCGGTTCCACCATGCCAACAAGCGACCCGCCGTCCGCCCCCATTATCGACATTTGCGGCCTGCAACTGCGGCCCGACGGCCGAGCCCGAATTATTCTCACCACTAAGAACCTAATCTAACTCCAGAGAAACGCAGAGAACGCAGAGAAAACAGTTATCAGTTATCAGGGCATGTCCCTACTAACAACTGACAACATCTTTTCACTCTTATCTCTGTGCTCTCTGCGTTCTCCGCGGTAGGTATTTACCGGACATGTTGTCGGAAACTGGCAGATCTCCGGGGAGGTGAACGGCTACGGGGTTTAAGACCCCGCCGGGCGATTCGCGAAACGGCCCCTCCGGAAGGCAAAGATATTCCTTGCCGCGGCCCCCCGCGGGCTTCGGCGTCCTTTGCTTGACAGCCCCTCTAAATAGACTACCATCGAGCCCTGAACGGAGCCGCGACCGTGTGGGAGCGGCGCTTATTGTCCCCGTGGCACAATTGGATAGCGCGTCGGCCTCCGAAGCCGAAGGTTGCAGGTTCGAACCCTGCCGGGGACGCTTCGCACAGGGGCTGACGAAATGCCCGTGATCCTCGCCGTCGCCCTGGTGCTCTGTTGCCTGCTCGCGGTAGTTATGACCGCTGTCCGCCTGCCGGGAACGTGGCTGATCGTTCTGGGCGGGCTCGGATACGGGTGGCTGAGCGACTGGGAGCGCGTCGGTCTCAAGACGATCCTGGTGCTGGTGGGCATCGCCGTGTTGGGTGAGGTGATCGAGCTGGCTGCATCGGCGGTCATGGCCCGCCGGGCGGGGGCAAGTGGGCGGGCGGCGTGGGGAGGCTTGATCGGTGGATTCGCGGGCATGTTCCTGCTGTCCTTTCTGGTTCCGATCCCGATCGTAGGGACGATGATCGGCGCTTTGGTCGGGTGCTTTTCGGGGGCGATGATCGCGGAGCTGTCGGTCCGCAAGCAGCTCGCTTCGGGCACGAAGGTGGGGCTGTTCTCCGCCCTGGGCTTCGTGCTCGGCACGGTCACCAAGGTGGCAATCGCCTTGGTCATGTCCGGCGTATTGCTCACCCTGGCCTTGTGGCCTGGATAGAGAAAAGGGGATAAGTGCCAAAGGTGCATCAAGATGCACCCTACCCGACCCCTAGAGCAAAGTCTGTTTTTGTGTAGCGAGCCGCGGGCTTCAGCCCGCGCGGATTCTCCGAGCCAGAGGATGTTTGGGCAATCCGAAACCGCTACACGAAAGCCGATCATGCTCTAATTCAGAATTCGCCAATCGCCAATCGCTATTCTTCCTCCAAGTGCCTACAATTCACTCAAGTGCCGGACCGACCCGGAGCGAGGGTGCATGCGACCAAAGACCGTCTACCTGGAAACTATGGGCTGCCAGATGAACGTGCTTGACAGCGAGCTGGTCATGGGGCGGCTGCGCGCTTGCGGGTATCACCCGATCGACGACATGGCCGAAGCCGACGTCGTGCTGATCAACACCTGCAGCGTCCGCGACCACGCCGAGCAGAAGGCCCTGTCCCACCTGGGCTCACTGCGCAGGCCGAAAGAGGCCAGGCCGGAGATGGTCCTGGGGGTGATCGGCTGCATGGCGGAACGGGACCCGGACGGCATACTCGACAAGATGCGTCACGTGGACCTGGTCTGCGGGCCGGGCGAGCTGTACAAGCTACCCGCCCTCATCGAGGAGGTGCAGGCGAGCCGCAAGCGGGCGATAGCCCTTTCTGGGTCGATGTCGCGCAAGAGCACTCCGCTTCAACGGGCTCTGGAGTATGATTCCGTCGAAGCGTTGGATACGTCGCGCGAGCCCGCCCCGGGTCAAAGCGTGCTCCAGCCGTATGTTCGTGTGCAGCGCGGGTGCGACAAGTTCTGCACGTTCTGCGTGGTGCCGTTTACCCGCGGTCCGGAGCGCAGCAGGCCGCCCTCGCAGATTGTCGACGAAGCCAAGATGCTCGTCGACCACGGTGCCAGGGAGGTGACGCTGCTTGGCCAGACGGTGAACAGCTACGTCCACCAGGAGAATGGCCGAACCGTCCGCTTTGCGGAGCTGCTCGCCAAAGTCAACGACATACCGGGGCTTGATCGGGTCCGGTTCGTTACCAGCTACCCGGGCGACTTCAGCGATGATATCTTCGACGCCATGAGCGAGCTGCCCAAGGTGTGCGAGTACCTGCATCTTCCCGTCCAAAGCGGCAGCGACGCGGTGCTCGCCCGCATGCGCAGGCAGTACACCGTCGCTCATTACCTCGACCTGATCGACCGTGCCCGCAACCGTGTGCCGGGGGTCACCATCGCCAGCGACTTTATCGTGGGCTTTTGCGGCGAGACGCAAGAGGACCACCGGGCGTCCGTGGCTTTGATCGAGCGCTGCCGGTTCAAGAACATCTTCGTTTTCAAGTACTCGCCCAGACCGGGGACGGTCGCGGACAAGAGCAGCGCCGACGGCGTCGATGACGCGGTCAAGCGGCGCCGCAACGGCGAACTCCTCGAGCTTCAGGAGCGCATTTCGGCTGCCGCCAATCAAAGGATGATCGGGCGAACCGTCGAAGTACTCATCGAGGGCTACAGCAAGGCCGCCCTGAAGGCCCAGGAGGCCGAGCAGACCCGCGGTGAAACCGAGCCGCGGGCTTTAGCCCGCGCGATTTCCACCGAGCCGCGGGCGCGGCAAAGCCGCATTGCGGCAGCCCGCCCGGTCTCGGGGGAGGTGAGTTTACCCCGCTCCGATCAACTGGTGGGACGAACGGGCGGTGACCGGATCGTGGTGTTCCCCGGCCGGCCTGAGCACATCGGGCGCTTCGCCCGGATTCGTATCACCGCCGCCACCGCTCTCACGCTGCACGGCATCCGGCTGGAGGCATCGAAGTGCGAGTGCGAATTCAGGCCGACCGGAAACAGTCCACTGCCGGTGATCGGATCGGCGTAGGATTGCGGTAATTCAAGGGGTTGCATCTTGTCGCAGATGTGCTACTAGATAGGTGCCATGAGTACGACGACTGAAACCTTCAAGGCCGAGAAGGCTAGAGCCACCCCGGACCGCGGTAAGCATACCAAGAAGCAACCGCCTTATCACGTGATCCTTCTCGACGACGACGATCACACTTATGATTATGTCGTCGGCATGTTACGCAAGCTGTTCGGGCACCCCACGGAGGAGGCATTCCAACTCGCGTGCGAGGTGGACGGGATCGGGCGCGTTGTGGTCGATACCACCACCCTGGAGCGGGCGGAGCTCAAGCGGGATCAGATCCACGCCTTCGGCCGAGATTGGCGCCTCCGCCGATGCGTGGGTAGCATGACCTCGATCATCGAGCCGGCGGTTGGCTAGTCGTTGACAACCTCGCGCCGGGGCGGTACTTTCCTGGAGGAAGTTGCCGCTCGGGGCGCACTGCGGTGCGCGGCTTCGTGCGGAGCGGCTCTTGCGGGTGTAGCTCAGTGGCGAAGCGTCACGTTGCCAATGGAACGACACACTACAACACCTCCCCAAAAACAGCCCTCACGCAATCAGAACGGCGATTCTCGATAGTCGGCGGGACGCCAAATCGCCCAATATAGTGCTGACTCGCCCGGAAAAGTAGTACGATAGAATTCGGGACGAATTCGGGAGCGAACCGCCCCGAGGTCACCCCACACGAAAAACGACTGCCCACTTCTGCCTGGAGACAAGCCTTGTCCTGCGTTCGCAGCGAGGCAAGCCTTCGAGCATATCGCGCTCGGAGGTCGAACCCAGCACACGGTCGGAATCCGAATGGTCCCGGTGTCCTTCGCTAACGCCATTCCTCAGGCCGGTGGGCTGCATCATCGGTAGCGCCGAGCTACCTGAGCACTGGCACGGAAAGGGGCGGGGTGAGAAACACACCCCCGCCCCCACAGACCTCAACGGGAACGGTACCTATGGACCGCCGAGCTTGAAGGCAGTGCTACCTGCAGGTCCCGTTCCTCTTGCGGTTCCCCGAACAGCAATCGGCGCCGGTCGTGCAGGGATCCCCCCTCACACCACAGACGCAGTCCGGATCATTCCCGTCGGTCAGCGCTCCACAGGCAGAGCCATAGCGTACCGTGCCGTTAGCAGGCTCGTCCGTATTGAACGTTACCGTAGCACTGCGCGCCTGGATGTTGATCGTTTGCACGGTCGAGATCACTGGAGGCGAGCAATCGACGGTGACGGTGGCGGTGACGGTTACGTTCAGGCCGCCCTGCCCGTCATCGGCGTCGATGTAGGTGGCTGTGACCGTATCAGTGTCAGCGACGAGCAACACCCCGGCGCTCGACAACCGAACCACGCTCGCCTTTCTTGTGCCTAGTCCGGGGTCGGTCCTGTCATCGCACTCACGAAGGCAATCTGGTCGAGCAGATCGATATCCGCGTCGTCGTCCGTATCGAGGAACACGCAGTCAGGGCTTACGCCCTTAGCCTCCGCCCCGGTGTAGCAAGCCTCGAAACGTTGCCAGTCTCTCAAGTCCGTATCCCCGTCCCCGTCGATGTCCCCGACCAAGTCGCACTCATCCGGAGCGAGGTTGCCGTTCGTGTCCTCACTTGTTCCGTCATCCAAATCGCAGTCGTCTGGGATTCCGTTGTCGTTGCAGTCGGCTACCCCTACCGGCAAGTGCAGCGACCACCGTTCGAGACTCCCCTGCTGACCGTCCGCGGCCGTGTCGCTCACCCACAACGTCCAAGCGCCCTGGATGTCCATGCCATCGAACGCGGAAAGCGGTTCGTCGGGCGTGAATAGCCCGCTGTAGGGCGGGATCCCGTCGCAGATTGGCGTGTCGGCCTCATCATCGAAGGCGGTTGCCGCGAAGTCCGCGCCGGCGCCCTCACATTGATTAACTAGTGTGACCGTAACGCCTTCATGCTCCAGCCAGATCATGAGTTCGCCGACGTCCGCATGGAGCACGGTCAGCTCAATATTGACGTCCTCGACGACCCCGGCGACGGTCACATCGTGAACGGAACTCACGGACCCGCTGTCCGGAATCGCCAGGCTTGGATCGTGCTCGATTACGAAATAGTTCGATTCCCACCCGGCAAGATCGCACTCGTCGGGGATTCGGTTGCCGTTGCAGTCGGAGCTCACAACCTCCATAATATCGCACACGTCAACCATGCCATTGGCGTTGCAGTCGTCCATGCCGCCGGCGAAGAACACCGCGCCCTCGTCGGATTCATCCGCGTCATAGTGTGGCGCGGACGCATACATAGTGCCGCCGGGAAAAGCCACGCCCCTGCCGATATCGCTGTTCTCATCCGACGCCTCACCGGGCGGCCGAGAAAGCCTCACTTGCTCAACCCAGTTGCTGCCATCGAATTGGAATAGATAGGCAGCTCCGGTCTGCGCCCCGTCCGTCTCCGTCTCAGGTGCGCCGACCGCCGCCTGATTGCCGCGCAGGGCGACGGAAGCACCGAACTCATCCCCATCGGTTAGCCCGAAGGCGGTGAGCAGAGCTTCCTCGATCCACTCACTTCCGTTATGGCGATAGACGTAGACCGCCCCGTGGCCGCCCCACCCCGGTGCACCAACGAGGATGACATCACCGTCCACGACGACGCTTGTACCGAATCCCGTCTCCGGATTATCCGTATCCTCAAGTCGGACCTCTTCCGCCCAGTCGCTGCCGTCGAAGCGGAATACGTACGCCTCGCCACTGCCTCCGCCCACGATGACCGCTCCCGATGCGGCAACGTCCCGACCCAGTTGGCCGCTATAGCCATCGGGGAATACCTTGGCCTCAAAGTTCCAATCGGATCCGTCGTACCGGTAGACGTAGATCGCACCTTCCCACTCCCCGTAGTCCGTGCCGGCATCGGGGGCACCGACCGCGAGCACGTCTCCCGCGACGGCTACCGACCAGCCAAAATACGCATAGGGATGGGGGTCGTGCGCGTAGATCCACCGCTCGTGGTGCCACTCAGTTCCGTCATGGTAGAAAGCACGGGCGCCGCCACGATACTCCCCGCCGTACGGGTCGCCGTAGTCAGGCATCCCTCCCACGGCCATGTCCCCGCTAATGGAAACGGAACGGCCCATCGCGGCACCACCGCCAAACCACGCCTGCTGGATCCACTCCTCCCCGTCATAGCCGAACATGAGAATCCTGCCCCACGGGGCACCGGCGAACGGAGCGCCGACAACAGCCAGATCCCCGTCAACTCCGAGGGAAACGCCGATTCGCTCGTCACTGGCGAAAGAACTGCTGAACCGACCCCATGGCTGAACGGGGCACGGCAGCTGTGTTCGAAGCTCGTCGCCTCGGCTGGAAATGCGTACGACAGACGGCGGACCGCCTAGAATCGACAGGGCATCGACGCCAAGATACCGGAGAAGTTGCTCGAATTCGATCCGCCTGGTCGGTAGTGGTTACTTCCCACTCCCTCACCACAAGAGTCTAAACGCCTTGACGCCCATCCGGTGGATCTCGCCCTTCACGCCCCTTCTCTTGCAATCATCAATCCTGCCGAGATAATCGAGCTGTTCGGCGAAAGAGAACACGCGGCACACGGCAGAGGCAGTGCCGTCCGAGTTCTGGCGCGAGCGTTGCGGCGGAAGTATGGCATGACGACAGCTTCAAAGGTCACGTGGTTTGTCTACATGCTTCGGTGTGCTGATGACTCGTTGTACACCGGCATAACTACTGACGTGAGGCGTCGATTTGTCCGGCACAATTCCGGGACAGCCTCTCGGTACACCCGTAGTCGTCTTCCGATCAGTCTCGTGTACGAAGAGGTTCTCACGAGTCGAAGTCTGGCATTGAAACGCGAAGCAGCCGTCAAGGCGCTGTCCCGGATGGAAAAGGAATCGCTGATCCAATCGGCGAGATAGCTGGCGTCCTGCGGCAACACGAGTTGTTTCTGGCAAGGGCTCATCAGCAGCGTCGGCCTCCAGGCGGTGGGGCGGCATTCCGAGAAATGTGAGATTTTGAGACTGGCCGAGGTCCCGCAAGGCCGTCCTTCGGATTTCGCTGCCGTCATTTGGGTACGGCCAGCGAGATTGTCTCCACGATCTTCGGAACCTCGGCGAGCCGTCGGTCGCGGCAGCCCAGATATCTCCCGCTTGCTTGCCGAACATCACTTGCTGGCCGTCCGGCGAAAAGCGGGGACGTATCCAGTTGGAGAGCGGCCCCAATTCCTCCTCTTGCTTGGCCGCGAGAATTCGTCCTTCGCGCTGACTCCGTTCTGACTAACCTCTTCGCCATCGTGTGTCACTATTCCCGCCGTATTCTACCGATTCACGGTGCGGCTGTCGGTCACGGGAGGAAGTTCTCCAAGACCCAGATTTCCGTGCCGCCCTTGGGCTCGTGGCTGGCAAACGCGATGCGCCGCCCGTCGGGATGCAGGGACAGTTGCCTCACCTTGTGCCCCAGATTCAGCTTACGCTGTTCGCCTCCCGTAGCGGGAATAACCCACAGCTCATCCGTCTTGTCGGGGACGCGCGGCCCTCCAACGACCACATGACGTCCATCAGGCGTCCACGAGATGCCAACACCCCAAAACAATAGTTGCCCCTTCTGTAGTGTGAACAATTCGCGAGATTCCCCGCCCGAAGCCGGGATGGTCTTGACCACGGCCGGCTGCCCATCTTGCGAAGATTCGAAGAAAGCCAACCGCTGCCCATCAGGCGAACACGCCAACCTGGCGATGTAGCTGCTGGTTCGGTACAGTTCTCTCTCCCGGCGAGTTTGCAGACTAATGGCCATGATCAATTGACCGCTCTTGTGTTCGCTCATGTAGTAGATCTGCATTCCATCTTTGGAGAAGATGGGCCATCGCCGCCCTGGGTACGACTCTTCCGCCGCCGCCAACTCATCCTGCACGATCGTGGTGAAGTCTCCCGTTTGCACGTCGACCAGGAAGAGGCCGCGGGCGCCTTTCCCATTGCTGGTGACGAGGATCGATCGCCCGTCGGGGGACCATTGCGGTGCACCGGTACCATGTGCGGCACCCATGGCCAAGGGCTTGAGTGAGAGATTCCGCTCTTCACCGGTCTCAACGGACCGGATCACAAGGAGGTACCTTTCTAGAGCACGCCTCCGCGAGGCATAGGCCAGGTACTTCCCGTCAGGCGACCAGACTGGCGCAAAGTTCGATCCCTCAAAGCGCAACGATACCTTGGTCGGGCTGGCCAACACTTTGCCTGCCTCGAAGTCCAACGTGGCGACGTAGACATCAGAGGCAGGGTGGCCGGCCCGATAGTATAAGGAGCCATCCTGGGTGAACCCCATCGGCACAAACTTTCCCCCCACTTCCTTGACCAGCGTGGGCGTGCCCTTCGGCTTCCCGTCATCCACGTCCAGCATCCACACGCCCCTGAAGCCCGACCGGTCGCTGACAAAGACGATTTGTTTCCCATCCGGCGTCCAAAATGGTGCCCAGTCGTCAGCCGGATGCTCGACGAGCGGTACGTCGATACTCCCGTCAGTGGCCAGCAGGTGTATGTCTCGTTCCTCAGAACCGTGCTTCTCTCCAAGCTCATAGACCACATATCGCCCATCCGGAGAAAGGCTCATGTATCGCGTATGTTGTTTGCCTAGCTTCTTGAGAACGCGCGTAGATCCGTCCGCGACCGAGACCAATACAATATGATCTTCGTGGCCTTGTTCCAGGCTGGCGTCCTCTCTGCCATGGAGCGCAAGGATATACTCCCCGTCTTGCGACCACGCCAGAGGAAATGGGGCATGTCCTTGTACCGTGCTACTGCTGGCGATCGTGCGGGGCTTGGAGCCGTCGAGACCAACGATGCGCAGGTGGCTTCCCGTGCCCCTGTCGATCCAGTAGTAGGCGATCTGCCGGCTGTCGGGAGACCAGATGGAAACGTCACAGAACTGATTAGGCTTCTTCCAAGTGCCCTCGTCCGTGAGGTCCCGGTTTTCGCCGCTCTTGAAATCATACAGGGCCAGGTTGCCTTTGTCCCAGTTCACGGTTGAAAGGTAGCGGCCGTCAGGGGAGATCGTGCCCATGCCACCCAGCGCGGGCGCCAACACCTGACGGGTCACCATCCCCTCCGTCGGCAAGAATAAAGAGACCAGCAAAAAGACCAATGTGGCTGCCATAACAAAGACTCCTATACGTGGGCTGTGTTTCCATGCCCTTCGTGTCACACCTGCCCACGGGGGTAACGGCTGTGCTTCGACGGGCTCTCCTCGTACAAAACGGCGAAGATCCTCTGCGACGGCGTCCGCCGTGTCGTACCGATCCTTGGGATTCTTCCTCAAACATTTCAGTACGATGGTCTCGAGGCTCTTCGGAATCGTCGGGTCGAACCGACGCAACGGAGACGGGTCTTTCTCAATGATCTGGCTCAGTGTTTCAAGGTTATCCTCTCCCCGAAAGGGCGGCCTTCGGGTGAGCATCTCGTAAAGGGTGGCTCCAAGGGAGTAGATGTCGGTTCGGTGGTCGATCGGAATCTTGCGCCGCCGCGCCTGCTCCGGGCTCATGTAGAGCGGTGTTCCAATCACGTCGTGGGTGAGCGTGAGGCCCGCTTGCCCCTCTAGACGCGCAAGACCGAAATCGAGGATGCGCAACCGCCCAGCACCATCGAGGATCAAGTTCGACGGCTTGATATCACGGTGGATTACACCTTTCGAATGGGCGTGGTGTAGGCCGTCCGCCATGTCGGCAAAGGCCGCTGCGATTCGCGGATAGTCAACAAGGCCCGTCTTCGTGCGTCCAAAGGGAGGATCAGTCACTTCATCGGTGTCGCTCTCCCACTTCGCCAGGATTTGGCCGAGTGTCTGTCCGTCGACGTACTCCATGGCAAAATAGGGCGTATTCGATTCGACGCCCATGCCGTACACACGAACGACGTTCTCGTGGTTCAGCCTGGCCGCCGTCTTGGCCTCGCGCATGAAGCGGTGGAAGGTCCGGTCGTCAGCAGCTACGCCCACCGGCAACACTTTCAGGGCTACCTGGCGATCAAGCGAGTTTTGCCAAGCGTCATACACGATCCCCATACCGCCGCGCCCGATTTGGCGGCGAAGGGTGTAATCGCCTAGTGTTTGGAGTTGCACGTTGATTGGCGCATTGCCTGCGCCGACAAAATCTTCGAGGCACGCGAGTAATTGCTCACCGACGAGCGGGTGCTTGGCTAGGATTTCTTGTGGATTCAGCTCGTCGCCTCGATTCAACTTATCCACGTAGGAGGCTAAGAGCTTTCCAAGCCCGCGCTCCTCATCGCCGCCACGACTATCTTTCTTTCCGTCAGCAACCATCTGCCGTTCTCGTGTCTTCGAAATGTCCATCACCCAAGTTCAAACTCTCGGTGTCGCCAAACGACTTCCGAAGCTGTTTGGTCGCTCGCAGGAGAAGGTTGTGCACGGCGCTCTCAGATCGGCCCATCTGCTTGGCGATTTCCTTGATTGATAGGCCGTCCATCCGAGCAAGCCTGAGCACCGTACGGTAGTCCGGACTCAAGCCCTTCATCGAGACCTCCAATCGGTCCAAACGCTCCCGCCTTCGAATGCCTTTGCTCGGTGAGGCGCCGTCGCCCGTCAGATCGCGATCTATTCTGAGCACTGTTCTTCGCCCTTGATGCCTGACCGCGTCGAGCGTTACGTGAATTGCGATGGATTCCAACCAGCTGCGAAACGAATCGTCTCCACGCCACTCAAAGCGCTGCATCGAGTGCAGGGCCCTGACGAAGGACGCTTGAAGCACATCCTCTGGGTCCGTGCCCTGGTGAGCTGCGGGACCTAGGCGGCTCCGTATCGTGGCAAGCAAACGTTCTCGGAGGTTCAGGCACAATTCTTCGAACGCCTGCTGATCCCCGCTTCGGGCCCGTTCGACGAGCCTTTGTTCTGGAGTTTCGTCATGCATGATCGTGTACATTCCATCCACATATCGCTTGAGCCGCCCAAAGCTCTCGCCGAAAACACGAATAAATCGGGTCTATAGCAGAATGACCGGGTGCATCGTTCATAAAGCCTTGTGACACAATGAGTTAGGTGGAAACCACCTGCCCGTGCCCGCGCTGCGCGACCGTCGTCGTGGTGCAGTGGGCGTCTGCGAGGTCCATGCGGCAGTTTGCGAAGGTCGGCGCCGCTGACGTAGCGGCGCGCTCCCGGGTAACCGTGCTACAGACTCAATAAATCGTGCAATTCCTCTAACAGGACGCCAGCCGGGTTGGCTGGCCATCATTATAACGCTGCGGGAGGTCAAGTGAGCTTCGCGGTAAACAGCCAACGCCCGCTGGCCTCGACGGATCAAGAATCAAACGGGATCGAATTCGCGGTTTCTCGCTTATCCTTGGGCATGAAATGAATGTACCGCTGAGTCGTCTTCTGGTCCAGATGCCCCACGAACGCCGCGATCTGATCCCACGTCTTGCCCTGGGCGACCAGGATCGAGATGAACGAGTGCCGCAAGGCGTGATATCCGCTCAACCGCTCGAAAGCCGTCCCCTTGACCAGCTTCTCAAACAGCCTATCCGCCTTGTCACACCGTCGTTGCTCCACCGACCGTTTGCTCTTGCCCTTCCACCGCTTGTTGCCCCCGGAGTAACCGTCGCGTCATCTCAGATCACGATCCTCGGTGCAAGGTGCTCGCGATGCAAGACAACGTGGGCGACACGAACCTATCGTGGGGCGGGCTAGCCCTTCTTGAGCTTGGAAACCACAAGGACCAGGGGCAAGCCTGCCAGAACCATGCCCGAACCGAGCATGTCGAGCGGGTGTCCTCAGCAGAAGACGAACTTCAAGCCGATGCCTGCAATCGGCACAACATACAACAGGTACGCCAGCCTTCCAGCGAACATCGAGCGTTTCCTCAATCACCGATATTTCCCAGTTACCTGACCTCAAGCGGCCATCCTAACAGACCGGTCTGCTCGATTCAACGCAAAGCGACCTGCGTCACCGTGACTCGCACCGGTCTTCCCGCTCCAATGTGCCAATCCTACTCCTGATGCCTCCCAAACAGCGAGGCCGGGCCGTCGCCATCGCCGTAGCGGACCGCGTAGGAGGGCGATGGTGAGAGTTCGCCCTTCATGCCTCTCGATAGCGCCCGTCGCAGCAGAGGGGTTGCCCTCCGGAGCCGAAGGTCTTAGGTTCAAATTCTCACGGGGACATTCTCATTTCCCGCCCGAAAACCGTCTTCTTGCTGTCGCTATCGCGGCTTTTCCTCGACGTGTTCGTTCAGATTCGGGAAGTCGAGGAGTTCGGCTGAGGGCGCGGCCCGACCTGCGTGCAAGCGACAAATCGATTCGAGCCAAGGGATTGTTGCGTATCGCCGACCGTTTCGTATTCTACCCGGTGTCGGTTTTTTGACGCGACGATTCGCCGAAGTGAGTCGTCGAGCGAGGAAGTCGTTGGCACGAGATGTCCCAGTCAATTGCAAGTCGCATATTTCGTTCTCTCTTTCCCAAGAGACGCTTTTCCAGCGGGTCGGTGGATCATCCGACCCCTGTAGATCTCTTCACGGCGATGCTGGAGAAGTTGATTCGAGAGGATCGATGGGAATGGGTCAACTTCAACACACCTGGTTCGGAAGGATGGATTCAGGTCGCATTGTCAGACGGGGAATTCGGCCTGAATTTCGCGTACCCGTTCGACGACGACCCGGTCAAACGGCTCACCGGACAAGGGATCGATATTCCTCAACATTGGAGCCTGGCCTACCTAGACCCAAAACAAGCGAACAACGATTGGTCTCTTCGCCGCGGTGCGGGGCGGGCGGTTCGAGCGCGGACTGTCCAGCCCGCCGTTTGTGACGGTTG